>ENA-OQLI01000078-OQLI01000078.1-human-gut-metagenome-genome-assembly--contig:-NODE-78-length-138663-cov-11.191993_pt1 | contig 138663 bp, 139 predicted proteins | sample MGYA00242805_ERZ504812 | MGnify/ENA primary metagenome ERZ504812 (study PRJEB26092, sample SAMD00036430) | human gut metagenome | host: Homo sapiens | study: EMG produced TPA metagenomics assembly...
GCATGAAGTACATGGAACGCCGTGGAAGTGGTCTGCGCAAAATCGTCAGTGAAACTGAAAAGCTGCCTGGATACACAGAGGCATATAAGCCCGAATTTTCCTCAACAGCGACAGATTTCAGAGTCATTTTGAAAAATGTGAATTACTATCTTAATCAGAAAGACTTAGTCAGTGACCAAGATTGTGACCAAGTTAGTGATCAAGATAAATCACAGGACATCCTACACGCAGTCTTGGATTTTTGTATAACAAAAAAAAGCAAACAAGAAATTTGCTCGTTTATTGGTTATCGAAATCTCACTTATTTTACAAGAAAATATTTGAATCCTCTACTGGCAAGTGGCCAGCTTAAAATGACTATTCCAGATAAGCCAAACAGTCGAAAACAAAAATATATTACAGTTCGTTCCGAATAAACAGAGAAGCAGGGCATTGGATCTCATCTCCCATTGTCCTGCTACTTTTCATTCTAAATTATATTCATATTCAATTATTCAAATTAGCTCAAACTATGCCAAACTGCCACAGCCAAAAAACGAGGAGAAGGAGGGCTGAAAAGCACCCCAAAAATCGGTTCTCGGTTAACCACTTTGGGAACCACTTCCCCCTCTTTTTGCCCTCTTTTTAGCCAGTTAACCACTTGCGGACCACTAAAAACTGGGTGAAATCGGCTCTCGTTTTGCCAAATTTGGTCAAACCATATCAGCCCGTTTAGATATAGCAAAAGCCCGGAAAACCTTGATTTTCCGGGCTTTTTGAACCATTTTGATATAGCCTGAGCAGTCGATTATCGCTTGCTGAACTGCGGAGCGCGACGAGCTGCTTTGAGACCGTACTTCTTTCTTTCCTTCATACGAGGATCACGTGTCAGGAAGCCGGCTTTCTTCAGAACAGGTCTGAAGTCTGCATCTGCTTCCAGCAGTGCTCTTGCGATACCGTGACGGATTGCACCAGCCTGACCGGTGTAGCCGCCGCCCTTAACATTAACGAGAACGTCGAACTTGTCAGCTGTATCAGTAGCTGTCAGAGGCTGACGAACGATTACTTTCAGAGTTTCCAGACCGAAATACTCATCAATGCTTCTTTTATTGATTGTCACATTGCCGTTGCCGGGTACCAGGTATACTCTGGCAATGGAGCTTTTTCTTCTTCCAGTTCCGTAATATTTTGCTGCGTTAGCCATTTTCTAATTCCTCCTTTTCGATCCTTTAGTTAAAATGTCAGTACTTCAGGCTTCTGTGCCTCATGCTTGTGATCAGGGCCAGCATAAACGTGAAGTTTGGTGAACATCTGTCTTCCTAAAGGTCCCTTGGGAAGCATTCCTTTCACTGCTAACTCAATAACCTGCTCAGGCTTCTTGTTCAGCTTTTCTCTCAGAGTTGCATCCTTCATACCGCCAACATAGTCGGAATGATGATAATAAATCTTCTGATCCAGCTTCTTGCCTGTTACATGGATCTTTTCTGCATTCACAACGATTACATAATCGCCGGTATCAATGTGAGGGGTGTACTCAGGCTTGTTCTTGCCTCTCAGTACTTTAGCTACTTCAGATGCCAGACGGCCAAGGGTCTTGCCCTCTGCGTCTACTACATACCATTTTCTATCAATTTTAGCCGGGTTAGCCATAAATGTTTTCATAGTGTACCTCCATACAATCTACAGGTCATTCGCTGCGCGTATCCGAACCGGGAATTGAACGAATACAGGTCTGTTTTTGATAAAATGCTTTTCCGGGGCAGGTAAAACATTTTCAGACCGCCACATTTGATAATTATATGCCACACAACCTTTTGTGTCAATCTTTTTTTATTAGATTTTTTCGCTATCTTACAACACTTTTCCTGCAGACACAAGGCGCCTTGCATCCCGAATCCTTTTCGTCCTGAAAAGTCCTGGCGTCACAGAAACTCATACTCCACCAGCGTCAGTCCCCGTGCCGGGGCAGTCGGTCCGGCACAGCTTCTGTCACATTGCTGCAGGATCTCTTTTATATGCTCCGGCGGGTATTTGCCGTTCCCGACCTCTATCAACGTTCCTGCAATGATCCGTACCATATTATAAAGAAATCCTGTACCGGTCACCCGGATCGTGATCAGGCTGCCCTCTTTTTTTACCGAAAGATCTGTGATCGTCCGAACCGTGGTCTCCGTCTGCGTATGAATACTGCAGAAGCTTTTGAAATCATGCTCTCCGATAAGATATCCTGCTGCCGCATTCATCCTGTCTATATCCAGCTTTGTATAGGTAAAATGTGTATACAGGCGGCAGAGCGGATCCGGAAATTCGTCATTGAAAATCCGGTATTCATATGTTTTTTTACTGCTGCACTTACGCGGATGCCAGTGCGGTGAAACCTCATAGGATTTTCGAACCCGGATATCCTCCGGCAAACGCTGGTTCAATGCGTAGGAAAATTTGTCCCCGGGCATCCGGACAGCGGTATCAAATACCGCGTAATTGCAGCGCGCATGGACACCGGAATCCGTACGACTCGCACCGGAAACCTCAATTGGTTCCTTTGTCAGGGCAGACAGCGCACGGTTTAACTCCGCTTCGATGGTATTACCATTTTGCTGTATCTGCCACCCCTGATAATTTGTCCCGTCATATGCCACCACCAGACAAATTCGGCGCTTTTTTCGTATTTCCATCGTCTCCATTACAGAAGCACCCTCCCGATCAGAACCGCTGCCACCAGATAGGCGACCAGAACTCCATAGCCCATATAGTCCTGCTTTCGATAAACGAGCGGCTTCATCTTTGTCCTCCCCTCGCCGCCGCGGTAGCATCTGGCTTCCATCGCCATGGCAAGGTCATTTGCGCGCCGAAACGCAGCGATAAACAGCGGCACTAACAAAGGAACCATCGCCTTTGCCCGCTGGATCAGACTTCCATTTTCAAAATCCGCGCCTCTCGCGATCTGCGCTTTCATGATCTTGTCTGTCTCTTCCAGCAAAATCGGGATAAAGCGCAGCGCGATGGACATCATCATGGAAACCTCGTGTACCGGCACCTTAAGCTTTTTAAGCGGATTCAACAGGCTTTCCAGGCCGTCCGTCAGATGATTCGGCGTAGTTGTCAGGGTCATCAGCGATGAACCGATGATCAGCATTACCAGACGAACCGCCATCTTGGATGCCATCTCAATGCCTTCCCATGTGATTTTCAACTTCCAGATCGTCACAGCCGGAGTTCCGGGAGTCAGAAAAAGGTTAAACACAACCGCAAAAAGCATCAGAAATACGATTGATTTCATACCTTTTACCATGAATTTAAAGGGCACATTCGATAACCGAATGCACAGTGCCAGAAACAGTGCCGCCAGCAGATATCCCCATACGTTATTCACGACGAACAGGGAAATGATAAATGCAAGCGTCCCTACAAGCTTTACCCGACAGTCCAGCCTATGCAGCACGGAATCCGTCTGATAATATTGTCCAAGTGTAATATCCCTAATCATTTGCTGTTCTTCCTCACTGCCTGCAGAATCGTCTCCTTTGCTTCCTCAATCGTTGTCGCAGAAGGATCCACGTCAAAGCCATTGTCCTTTAACTGATGCAGAATATAGGTCACCTGTGGTGCGGCAAGCCCGACTGCCTCCAGCTCCTTTACATGGGAAAAAACCCGGTGCGGTACGTCATCGAACATCACCTTTCCCTTGTTCATCACAATAATGCGCTCCACATAATTCGCCACATCTTCCATGCTGTGGGAAACCAGTACCACACTGATGCCTGTTTCCTTCTGCAAATGAGAAATCTGCCCTAATATTTCGTCCCTGCCCTTCGGATCAAGTCCTGCTGTCGGCTCATCCAGCACCAATATATCCGGCTCCATTGCAAGCACACCTGCAATTGCCACTCTCCGTTTTTGTCCGCCGGACAGTTCAAAAGGGGACTGTCCGAAAAATTCTTCCGGAAAACCCACCAGCTCCAGCGCCTTTTTGGCACGTCGCTCAATCTCCTCCTGCCCCAGCCCGAGGTTTTTGGGGCCATAGCAGACATCTGCAAATACATCCGTTTCAAACAGCTGATGCTCCGGATACTGAAAAACCAGCCCGACCTTGCTGCGCAGCGTCTTTCTCGAATAATCCTGCGCCCAGATATTTTCACCGTTAAAAAGAATCGTTCCCTCTGACGGCTTTAAAAGCCCGTTCAGATGCTGCACCAGCGTCGATTTTCCGGAACCGGTATGGCCGATCAGTCCGATAAACTGACCGTCCGGAATTTCCAGATTCACATCATCCAGCGCACGCACCAAAAGCTCCGTATCCGTTCCATATAAATAACTTACATGCTCCAGTTTTAATCCCATTGTTTCCTCACTTTACAGGCATTTGTCTGTTATCCGATGCGCCTGTTTTGCTGCCTGTACACAGCTTTTTTAACTCCTCCGTCAGCTCCTGTGCTGTCAGAATGCCATCCGGCAGCTTCAGTCCGCTCTTTTGCAGCTCATAGGCGAGTAATGTAACCTGCGGTACATCCAGACGCAAATGCTTCAACCGTTCCACCTGGGAAAAGATCTCCCGCGGCGTTCCCTGCATCACAACCTTGCCTTCATCCATTACAAACACCCGGTCGGCATAAATAACCTCTTCCATATAATGGGTAATCAGGATAATCGTGACATTTTCCACGTCATTCAGTGCACGAGCCGCCCTTATGACATCTTTGCGCCCGTTGGGATCCAGCATTGCCGTCGGCTCGTCCAGCACAATACATTTCGGATGCATCGCAAGCACGCCCGCGATGGAAACGCGCTGCTTCTGTCCGCCGGAAAGCTTGTTCGGAGAATATTTTCGATATTCATACATTCCGACTGCTTTTAAGCTTTCCTCCACTCGTTCCCAGATTTCCTTTGTCGGCACACCGAGGTTTTCCGGTCCGAAGCCAACATCCTCCTCCACGACCTGCCCGATGATCTGGTTGTCCGGATTCTGAAATACCATCCCGGCAGTGCTGCGCACATCCCAGGTATGGTTCTCATCTGCCGTGTCCATGCCATCCACAACAATACAGCCCTCCGACGGCAGCAAAAGCGCATTAAAATGCTTCGCCAGCGTCGACTTGCCGGAACCGTTATGTCCCAGGATCGCAATAAATTCGCCCGGCTCCACCGAAAGATTTACATCCTTTACCGCTGGAACCTCTCCCTCCACATTGCCTTCCTCATCGTGACGGATATAATGATAACTTAAATGTTTCGTCTTTATGATGCTCATGTTTTCCTCTCGTCTCCATGTTTCCAGAAAAATCGGGGTCAATCCTGTTCCATTTTAACAGCACACCTCCTGAATGGCAAGGACAATCCTGTTGCGGCTTTTATCACACTGCTGTATAATCATCCTGCGTGTCGGGTTTTCACCAAACACCATCGGCAGGATCCTTGTTGAAATTTACTCCATCTCTGCCAAAATTACACCCGTCCGCATAAACACTTTTATATAGGATTGAAGTATTCTTATGAAAAAACACTCTAATGATTTCGGAAACGACTCTGTGCCGGGACTGGTTCTGCGAACCTCGATCCCCTTTATGTTCGCGCAGTTTGTCAACGTTCTTTACAGCATCGTTGATCGCATTTATATCGGAAATATCCCGCAGATCGGAGATGTTTCCCTGGCAGGCGCCGGCATCTGCGCGCCCGTCATCACGCTGCTTTCTTCTTTTGCAACACTGATCGGTATCGGCGGCTCCGTCCTGTTTTCGATGCGTCTCGGAGCAAAGGATCAGGAAAAAGCAAAAAATCTCCTTGGTACAAGCTTTTCCATGCTGCTCGTTTTTTCCGCTGCGCTTACCATTTTGTTTCTATTGCTGAAAGCTCCGCTTCTTCAATGGTTCGGCGCAAGCCAAACAGCATTTCCCTACGCCAATACCTACATGACGATTTATACACTCGGCACGTTCTTTGCTCTGCTGTCCATGGGCATGAACTATTTCATCACCGCGCAGGGATATCCGGGGCTTGGGATGGCAACAACCTTGATCGGTGCGGTTGTCAACATCGTACTGGATCCCGTATTTATCTTTCTGCTGCATATGAATATTGCAGGTGCTGCTCTCGCTACCGTCCTCGCGCAGTTGTCTTCCTGTGTTTTTGTCCTGCTGACGCTGAAACAGAAAAAAATGCCCATTCCCCTGACACTGGCACCGATCCGGCGTTCTACCGCAGTTCGCATCCTGAAAATGGGCTTTTCTCCCTTTTTAATTCTTGCAACCGACAGCGTGATCATCATTGCCCTAAATGCAGTCCTGCAGCATTTTGGCGGTCCGGAATACGGAGACACTCTCATCACCTGCGCAACCATCGTGCAGAGCTACATGCTGCTCATCACTTCGCCGATGCTCGGCATTACCGGAGGCTCCCAGCCCCTCATCAGCTTCAACATGGGTGCCGGAAGGGTTGATCGCATCCGCAAAATTGTACTTTGCGTCCTGCTTTTATGCATCGGTTTTACGACGTTTATGTTCCTGTTGTCCCGTTTTGTTCCGCAGTATTTTGTCTGGATTTTCACCAAAAACCCGGAATACGCATCTCTTTCTGTCTGGGGCATTCAGGTCTTTACCCTCGGCGTTATCCCCCTGAGCTTCCAGTATGTCTTTGTGGATGCCCTGACTGCCATGAGCCTGACAAAGCTGTCCCTGTTTTTATCCCTGCTGCGGAAAAGCGAGTATTTTGCAGCGACCTGTCTGCTTCCCCTCTTTTTCGCTGCAAGGATGTGCTTTTACGCGGAACCCATTGCAGATACGCTTTGCTTCTTCTCTTCCAGTCTTGCCTTCTTCCTGATCTATAAAAAATATCTCAAAGGAGAAGGACGTCTCTCACAGCTTCGCCTGTGAGTCTATAAAAAGAGCCGGATAAACTCGACAGACATTTTCAGTCCGCCGTCTTATCCGGCTCTCCATTTCTTCAGAATGATTTGCTCTCCGATTGGAAAGCATACCATTATTTAATTCGGAAAATCTCTGATTAGATCAGCTCCAGTACAACTTCCATTGCACCATCGCCCTTACGCTGGCCGATCTTAACGATTCTGGTGTAACCACCCTTACGGTCTGCGTACTTGGGAGCGATTTCATCAAATACCTTTGCAGGCATATCGATCTTCTTGGTGTTTTTCTTCTTACCAGCTGCTGCGGCAGGAACCTCAGTAACAGGATAGAATACTTTCAGCATCTGACGTCTTGCATGCAGTCTGGAAGGCTGATCTTTCTTGATCTCCTTCTGAACTTCATCGTAAACGGTAACCTTCTTGCCATCTACAACTTCTTTTACTCTCTTGCCGTCTTTGTCCTTGCGGGCAACCTTAGCAGTAACGGTAACGGTATCGAAGTTATCTTTCTCCTTGATGCCCAGCGCAATGATGCCCTCAGCGATCTTACGGATTTCTTTTGCCTTAGCTTCAGTGGTAACGATTTTACCTCTGTACAGCAGGCTGGTTACCTGGCTTCTTAACAGAGCCTTTCTCTGATCAGATGTTCTGCCTAATTTTCTATACTTTGCCATTGTATTATTTTCCTTTCAATCCTGGTACATCCGGCCATGCCCTTTGGTCTTACTCACCGAATGTTTGTTTACGCCAATCATGTTTTACGACCGGACGTGCCTTTTGGACTTACCGCCGACCGAACTTTCCTATTTATAAAATGCGATATAGCTTTTAGAGTCAACCGGTGTTCACCGGCTGCACAAACCCATTTCTGAATTTGCCTTACTCCTCACTGGGTCTGAAATGGAAACCCAGCTCGCTGATTTTTGCCTGTACTTCTTCGAGAGATTTGCGGCCCAGATTACGAACCTTCATCATGTCTTCCGGGGTCTTATTGATCAGCTCTTCAACCGTGTTGATACCAGCACGCTTCAGGCAGTTGTAAGAACGAACAGAGAGCTCAAGCTCATCGATGCTCATCTCCAATACCTTTTCCTTCTCGTCATCTTCCTTCTCTACCATAACCTCTGCGGTCTTGGCATTCTCCGAAAGATCGATGAACAGGCTCAGGTGCTCGCTGAGTACCTTCGCAGCCAGACTGACAGCCTCATCGGGAGCCAGTGTGCCGTTCGTATAAACATCCAGGGTCAGCTTATCATAGTCTGTCACCTGACCGACACGGGTATTCTGTACTGCCATATTTACTCTCTCAACGGGAGTGTAAATGGAATCAACAGCGATAACACCGATCGGAAGATCATCGCTCTTGTTCTTGTCAGCACTTACATATCCTCTGCCCTTGGTGATTGTCAGCTCCATGTAAAGCTTGCAGTCCTTGCCACCGCTCAAATGAGCGATGACAAGATCCGGATTCAGGATTTCGATATCCTGATCAGCCTGAATATCGGAAGCGTGTACCACGCCTTCGCCCTCAAACTCAATGTATGCGGTCTTAGGCTCATTGGTCTCGCTGCTGTTCTTGATTGCAAGACACTTGATATTCATGATGATCTCAGTTACATCTTCCTTCACGCCGGGAATGGAACTGAACTCGTGCAGCACGCCTTCGATTTTCACCTGGCTAACTGCTGCACCGGGTAAGGAAGACAACATGATTCTTCTCAGCGAATTGCCCAGGGTAATTCCATATCCTCTTTCCAGAGGCTCCACCACGAACTTGCCATACTTCTTATCTTCGGAAATTTCGGCAACCTCAATATTGGGTCTTTCAAAATCAAACACTGTAAATACCCTCCTTTATGAACAATCTGAGATGGACAGTTATCTTCTAATTATTTGGAGTACAACTCGACGATAAGCATCTCGTCTACCGGAACATCGATCATTTCACGGGTAGGAAGCTGCTTAACAGTGCCCTTGAATGCTTCTTTTTCTACATCCATCCATTCGGGAGTCAGTCTGCCTGCAGTTACCTCAAGGATGTCCTTGTATCTCTGCATGGTCTTAGCGCTTTCCTTAACTTCGATCACGTCACCAGCCTTTACCTGGTAAGAAGGAATGTTTACGCACTTGCCATTTACCAGAATGTGCTTGTGGTCAACAACCTGTCTTGCTTCTCTTCTGGTTCTTGCGAAGCCCATACGGAAAACAACGCTGTCCAGTCTGGCCTCAAGCATGGTCATCAGGTTTTCACCAGTCATGCCTTTCATTCTGTCTGCCTTCTTATAGTAGTTACGGAAAGGCTTTTCCAGAACGCCGTAGATGAATTTTGCTTTCTGCTTCTCTCTCAGCTGCAGACCGTACTCACTCATCTTCTTGCCTGTTCTGGCGGTTCTGTTAGATTTCTTATCATAACCCAGGTATGCGGGCTCCAGTCCAAGGGATCTGCATCTCTTTAAAACAGGGACTCTATTTACTGCCATTTTTATAATCCTCCTGATTATTGTTTACAGCACGGCTCCTGCCGTGTCTTCATCCAACCTACTTCTGATTTGTGTCTATTCCAACGATGGGAATATGCAGCAGCTATCTGAAACCGGGAGCTTCCCGGTCAGATTCTGCAAAGCGTCGATTAAACGCGACGACGCTTGGGCGGGCGGCAGCCGTTATGCGGAACAGGAGTCACATCCTTGATGCTGACTACATCCAGACCGCATGCGGACAGCGCACGGATTGCAGCCTCACGGCCTGAACCCGGTCCCTTTACAAAAACATCTACGGTCTTTAATCCGTGGATTAAAGCTGCCTTTGTAGCTGTTTCTGCAGCCATCTGCGCTGCATACGGAGTAGATTTCCTTGAACCCTTAAATCCCAGACCGCCGGCGGAAGCCCAGCTTAAAGCATTACCTTCAGCATCTGTCAGTGTAACGATTGTGTTATTGAAAGAAGACTGAATATGTGCCTGTCCGTGTTCAACGTTTTTCTTGACACGCTTTTTTGTCACTTTTTTGGTAACTTTCTTGTTTGCCATTTAAACTAACCTACTTTCCCTTGTTTGAATTATTTTTTCTTGTTTGCAACAGTTCTCTTAGGACCTTTTCTGGTTCTTGCGTTGGTCTTTGTCTTCTGACCACGAACCGGAAGGCCTTTACGATGACGGATGCCTCTGTAGCAGCCGATTTCCTGCAGTCTCTTGATGTTCAGTGCGATCTCTCTTCTCAGATCACCTTCAACAGTCATGGTTTCGTCGATCACTTCGCTGATCTTCTTAACCTCATCGTCTGTCAGGTCTCTGCAGCGAGTGTCGGGATTAACACCTGCCTGAGCTAAAATCTTTGTTGCGCTGGGTCTGCCGATACCGTAAATGTAGGTCAGGCCGATCTCAACACGTTTTTCTCTGGGTAAGTCAATACCTGCAATACGAGCCATTTACATTTCCTCCATTCTGTGTGCGCAATGCGCACAGCTGCACAGGCCAACTCTTTCCTGTGCGTCTTCAAATAATAGTTACTAATTGACTGGGGTACCATGTACCCAACCGGTAAACCGGTCTTTCCGATACTCTCTCACAGATTGCTCCGTGCGGAAACGATGTGCTTTACACATTCTGTTTCTTCACACAGCCGTTCCCGACCTTTGGATAAAGGTCTCTTTTCGGTATCAAAAAGTAATCTCCCGTAATAAATGTGCTCTACTACGTTCAATTATTTTCAAGCGGACCTTAGTAACAATCCGCTGCCAGCCGTCTTAGATGCGACGGGGTAAATCGCTTTCTTCCAATTAATTAAATCAGAAAGAACTACTCAACCCTGTCTCTGTTTGTGCTTGGGGTTCTCACAGATAATTCTGATGGAACCTTTCCTTTTGATGACTTTGCACTTTTCGCAAATCGGTTTTACGGATGCTCTTACTTTCATTCTTAACCTCCATTTCTACCGTCCTCCGCACCCGCGGAATCCGGCAAGAATCCTGATCAGATCGCCTTTTCGAAGCGTTCTGACCGACCTCCTTCCAAAAAGACCGTTACCTATTGTAGCATGAAAATTCAATACTTGCAACCATTTTGAGGCAAAAAAATACCAGTTTTTCCGGGTTTTTCTGTAGTTTTTTTGTAAAAATCCCCGGCAGCAAAAACGCCGCCGGGGACTGAACTTTTTCTTATTTATCTCTCCAGATGATTCTTCCCTTGGAAAGATCGTAAGGGGACAGCTCCAGTGTCACCTTGTCGCCGGGAAGGATACGGATGAAGTTCTGTCTCAGCTTACCGCTGATATGTGCCAGAACTCTGTGACCGTTTTCCAGTTCTACCTGAAACATGGTGTTGGGCAGCTTTTCCACTACTGTGCCTTCGATTTCAATAACATCTGCTTTCGACATATCTTACCTCCGTTCGTTTGCTTTCTCCATACTATAAAGTTTTATGCAGCGTTTGATTTTCGTATCCGCGTCCGCCGGGTTTTGGAAAAGATCCTCCAGCTCGCTGCTGTCCATCCCTCCGTTTAAAACCAGCTGAACGTGTTTTCTTTTTTTCCGTTTGGGTGACTGATACAGACGGCTGATTCCGTCTGCCAGCCAGATAACATCCCCATCCTCCCGGATCACCAGAAAAATGCTTCCTTTATCATGTCCCGCCAGGGAAACTGCCAGTTTACCGACCATCTGTGTCCTCCTTAATACAACGTCAGGATCTCCGGTTCCCCATCGGTCACCAGAATCGTGTTTTCGTAATGCGCTGACAAGGAGCCATCCTTTGTAACGACCGTCCAGCCATCCCGCAGGAATCGTACCTGCCAGGTTCCGGCATTGATCATCGGCTCAATCGCAAGCGTCATGCCCGCCTGTAAGCGGACGCCTCTTCTTTTCTGTGCATAGTTGGGAATCTGCGGATCTTCATGAAGCGCTGTTCCGATTCCATGGCCAACCAGATCCCGCACAATTCCGTAGCCATAGGGTGTAACATACTCCTCAATGGCTCTCGAAATATCATGCAGGTGCTGTCCTTCCTTTGCCATTTTGATGCCTTCAAAGAAGCTCTGCTTTGTTACATCCATCAGCTTTTGTGCCTCTGTGCTCACCTTGCCGACCGCATGTGTCCGCGCCGCGTCGGAATGATAGCCCTTATAGATCAGTCCCGCATCCAGGCTGACAATATCGCCTTCTTTTAAATAACGGTCCTTTCTCGGGATTCCATGCACGACTTCGTCATTGACGGAAACACAGATAGAAGCAGGATATCCATTATAATGGAGAAAATTCGGGATACATCCGCAGTCTCTGATGAGTTTTTCTCCCTTTGCATCAATTTCCCAGGTGGAAATGCCGGGCGCAATCATGGCTTCCAGCTCCTGATGCACATGAGCAAGGCGCTTTCCGGCCTCCCTCATCAGTTCGATTTCTCTTGCAGATTTAATTGAAACGGCCATAGTTCCCCTCCAAAATGCTGACATCCGCTCTCATCAGCCCAGAATCGCGGTGATTGCAGCAAATACCTCTTCCATCGGAACGGTACCGTCCACAGTCTTTAATACACCTTTTTCGGTGTAGAAGTCGATCAGGGGCTGTGTCTGTTCGTGATAAACGTTCAGACGGTTCTTTACGGTTTCCGGCTTATCGTCGTCACGAAGCACCAGTTCGCTGCCGCATACATCACAGATGCCCTCTTTCTTCGGAGGTACATGCTCGATATGATAGGTAGCGCCGCAGGTCAGGCATGCACGGCGTCCGGACATTCTCTTTACGATGTTTTCATCCGGTACATCTACGTTGATTGCGTAATCAATATGATCTCCAAGCTTCGTCAGCTCGCTGTCCAGAACCTCAGCCTGAGGAATGGTACGGGGAAAACCGTCCAGAACATAACCATTCTTGCAGTCATCCTGTGCAACACGGTCTAACAGAATGCGAACGGTCAGTTCGTCCGGAACCAGCAGCCCCTGATCCATATATTTTTTTGCTTCCATGCCCAGCTCAGTACCGTTTTTAATATTTGCACGGAAAATATCGCCGGTGGAGATATGGGGTACTCCGTACTTATCTGCGATCATTTTTGCCTGAGTTCCTTTGCCTGCTCCAGGCGCGCCTAACATGATAATCTTCATGATCTCTTTCCTCCGCTGTATTTTTTGTAGAATGCAGACAGGGACAGAAACGTCGCCGTCCTGTCCCCGCCCGAATCCGGACCGTCTGTTATGCAGACAGCCGTTTAGTCATTTAAAAATCCTTTATAATTCCGAACCATCATCTGGGATTCGATCTGCTTTAAGGTTTCCAGCAGTACACTGACAATAATGATCAGGCTCGTTCCGCCAAAGGAAACACTTGCACCGAATACTCCGTTAAATACATAAGGGAGTACGCATACGATCGTAAGACCGCAGGCTCCGATGAAGATCAGGTAATTCAGAATTCTGTTCAGATAATCGCTGGTAGGCTTACCCGGACGAATACCCGGAATGAAACCGCCCTGCTTTTTCATATTGTCGGCAATTTCCAGCGGATTGAAGGTAATCGATGTATAGAAGTAGGCGAAGAAGATCACCATTACAATATACACGATCAGTCCGATGGAGTATACCAGTTCACTGGGCTTGCACCAGTAGCTGGAATTCAAGCCGCGCAGGATATAAGCCCACGGACCTGTTCCTTTGTATCCGGTCAACTGAGAAATGATGATCGGAATCTGCAGAATCGACTGCGCGAAGATAACCGGGATAACACCTGCGGTGTTTACCTTTAAGGGAATAAAGGTGGATTGTCCGCCTACCATCTTGCGGCCCTGCACTTTTTTGGCATACTGTACCGGAATCTTCCGTACAGCATCATTTAAAATGATGACCAAAATTACCATTCCGACGATGATCGCCAGAATGATAACTGCAGCAAGCGCTCCTACAGCAACTGCCTTGCCTTTTACAAACTGCTGATAAAGACTGGACAGATCGCTGGGCATACGGGAAATAATATTGATGGTCAGCACGATAGAAATACCGTTGCCCACACCATTTTCCGTAATACGCTCGCCGATCCACATCAGGAATGCACTTCCTGCTGTCAACGCGGCAATTACAGTAATTACGTTAAGCGCATTAAAGTCATCCATCAGACCCTGGCGGCCGAAACCGATCGCCATAGCAGCAGACTCGATCAATGCCAGACCAACCGTCACATATCTTGTAATGGAGGTCAGTTTTTTACGCCCCTCTTCCCCATCTCTCTGCATTTCTTCCAGCTTCGGGATCGCAATCGTTAAAAGCTGAATAATGATCGATGATGTGATGTAAGGGGTGATGTTCAATGCGAACAGGGACATGTTCTCGAAAGAACCGCCGGTGAACGCATTGAAAAAGCTAAACGTATCTCCTGTCTGCGCCGCGAACCAATTGGAGAAGAAGTGTCTGTTTACACCCGGTACCGGGAGCTGGCAGCCAATACGAATGACTACCAGCATCAGGAAGGTGAACAGAAGCTTCTTACGAATCTCCTTGATCTTAAACGCATTTTTCAGGGTAGTAAGCATTTACATCACCTCTGCAGTTCCACCAAGCGCCTCGATCTTTTCCTTTGCGGATGCACTGAATGCATTTGCTTTAACATCGAGCTTTTTGGTAAATTCTCCGTTTCCAAGAATTTTAACGCCGTCCTTAGGGTTCTTTACGATACCCTTCTCAAGCAGTGTCTCAACAGTTACGGTTTCACCGTTCTCAAATACTTCAAGTGCACTCAGATTGATTGCAACGATATCCTTAGAGTTTCTGTTTGTGAAGCCTCTCTTAGGAATACGTCTGTATAAAGGCATCTGGCCGCCTTCAAAGCCCGGTCTCGGAGCACCGGAACGTGCCTTCTGACCCTTGTGGCCCTTACCTGCTGTCTTACCGTTACCGGAAGCATGGCCACGGCCTCTTCTAAAATTATCGCTGTGTACGGAACCAGCTGCGGGCTGTAAGTTAGATAATTCCATTTCCTGACACCTCCTCTTTTTATGCTTCTTCTACTTTCAGCATATATCCAACCTTCTGGATCATGCCTCTGGTAGACGCGTTATCAGGCATGATAACAGTCTTGTGCATTTTGGTAAGACCCATAGCCTCTACGGTTGCTCTGTGCTTCGGCACTGCACCGATGGGGGACTTAACCAAAGTGATCTTTAAATTCTTCTCTGCCATTTTTGTCTCCTCCTTGATTAAGCCATGATCTCTTCTACAGACTTACCACGCTTAGCTGCTACTTCTTCAGGAGTCTTGATCTGGCTTAATCCCTGAATGGTTGCCAGAACGACATTCTGCTTGTTGGTGGAGCCCAGCGCCTTGGTACGGATATTCTTGATACCAGCCAGCTCGCAAACCACACGGGCAGGACCGCCAGCGATGATACCAGTACCTTCAGGAGCTTTCTTCAGCAGAACGGTAGAAGAACCATACTTGCCGAGGAAGTCATGTGTAACGGAATTGTTCTCATCCAGAGCAACGGATACCAGATGCTTTGCAGCGTCTTCTTTACCCTTACGGATTGCTTCCGGAATTTCAATGGATTTGCCCAGACCTACACCTACATGTCCGTTGCCATCGCCTACTACTACTAAAGCTGTGAAACGCATGTTGCGGCCGCCTTTTACAACCTTGGTAACACGTTTGATGGAAACGACTTTGTCTGTTAACTCCAGATTTGTCGTATCAATAATTGTTCTTCTCATCTGATGTGTTCTCCTTCCTAGAATGTCAGGCCAGCTTCTCTGGCTGCCTCAGCTAAAGCTGCAACTTTACCCTGGTAGATGTAGCCGCCACGGTCAAATACAACCTCGGTGATACCCTTTTCCAGAGCGCGTTTTGCGATAACAGTTCCCAGATATGCCGCAGCATCAACGTTATTGGTCTTCTCCAGTTCAGCCTTTACATCCTTTTCCAGGGTGGAAGCAGCTGCCAGAGTCTTGCCAACGGTATCGTCGATAATTTGAGCATACATATGATTATTGCTTCTGAATACGGCCAGACGCGGTCTCTCAGGAGTGCCGCTGAAACGGTTACGCATTCTTCTGTGCTTGTTCTCACGAACGACCTGTCTTGATTTCTTACTAACCATTTTTACACTCTCCTTATCCGTTATTTCTTACCAGTCTTACCAACTTTGCGTCTGATCACTTCATCAGCATACTTGATACCCTTGCCCTTATAAGGCTCCGGTCTTCTCTTGTCTCTGATCTCAGCTGCAAACTGGCCAACCTTTTCTTTGTCGATACCCTTTACGATGATGATGTTCTGACCTTCCAGTACAGTTTCGATACCTTCGGGATCTTCCATCTCAACGGGATGGGAATAACCTAAGGATAATGTCAGCTTCTTGCCTGCTTTAGCAGCCTTGTAACCTACACCGTTTACTTCCAGCTTCTTCTCGTAGCCGGTTGTAACACCAACAACCATGTTGTTGATCAGTGTTCTGGTCAGACCATGCAGGGATTTCATTTTCTTTAAGTCGTTGGGACGTGTAACAACAACGTGTCCATCTTCCAGTTTAATTGTCATCTCTTCAGGAAGCACTCTCTCCAGTGTTCCTTTGGGACCTTTTACAGTCACTTTATTATTTTCTGCAACCTCTACAGTTACGCCTGCAGGAATCGCGATTGGCATTCTTCCTATACGTGACATGCCCGTACCTCCATAATATAGAATAATTGATAGGATTACCAGTTATCTTTGCTGTATTAATTTTTTACCAGATGTAAGCCAGAACTTCGCCGCCAACCTGCAGCTCTCTTGCTTTCTTATCGGTAATAACACCCTGGTTGGTGGAAATGATTGCGATACCAAGACCGCCCAGTACGCGGGGAAGCTCTTCCTTACCAGCGTATACACGCAGGCCGGGTTTGGAGATTCTCTTGATACCGGAAATGATCTTGTCGTTCTTATCTTCACCGTATTTCAGAGTGATGTGGATGGTCTTGAAAGAACCTTCATCCAGAATATCATATTTTTTAATATAGCCTTCATCCAGCAGGATCTGTACAATAGCCAGCTTCATTTTGGACGCAGGTACATCTACTGTATCGTGTTTTGCAGTATTTGCATTACGGATTCTTGTAAGCATATCTGCAATAGGATCGCTCATTGTCATTGTGATTTACCTCCTTCTCTTACCAGCTCTTACCAGCTTGCTTTCTTCACGCCAGGAATCTGTCCCTTGTATGCCAGTTCACGGAAGCAAATTCTGCAGATTCCGTATTTTCTCAGAACCGAATGGGGACGGCCGCAAATCTTGCAACGTGTGTATTCTCTGGAAGAGAACTTAGGTGTACGCTGCTGCTTAATCTTCATTGCTGTTTTAGCCATGAATACATTTACCTCCTTCTTACTTCGCGAAAGGCATGCCGAACAGTCTCAGCAGCTCGCGTGCCTCTTCATCTGTCTTCGCTGTGGTAACTACGATGACGTCCATACCTCTAACCTTTTCCACCTTATCATATTCGATTTCAGGGAAAATCAGCTGTTCCTTAACGCCCAGAGCATAGTTGCCTCTGCCGTCGAAGGAATCTGCGCTCACGCCGCGGAAGTCGCGGACACGAGGCAGTGCAAGGTTAACCAGACGATCCATGAAGTCATACATTTTCTCGCCGCGAAGTGTTGTCTTGCATCCGATCGGCATACCCTCACGGATTTTGAAGTTAGCAACGGAATTTTTCGCTCTGGTAAGAACAACCTTCTGTCCAGTAATTGTCTCAAGATCCTTTACTGCGGAATCCAGAACCTTGGCATTCTCTTTTGCTTCACCAACACCCATGTTGATGACGATCTTGTCAAGCTTCGGAACTTCCATAATGTTTTTATAGCCGAACTTCTTGATCATAGCATCTACGATCTCGTCTTTATATAAGTCTTTCAGTCTGCTCACGCTTATAGCCTCCTTCCTCGGAATTATTTATCGATTACTTCGCCTGTGGACTTTGCAACACGAACCTTTTTGCCGTCCTCTACCTTGAAGCCGATACGGGTTGCTTTCCCATTGTGAAGATACATTACGTTAGATGCATCAATGGGAGCTTCCATCTGGATAATTCCGCCATTCTGGTTTGCTGCAGAAGGCTTTGTGTGCTTGGTAATGATGTTGACTTTCTCAACAGTTACCTTGCCGTTCTTCTTATCTACGGCAACAACTTTTCCTTCTTTGTCTTTATCTTTGCCGGCGATGACCTTTACAGTATCGCCCTTTTTAATTTTCATGGTAGACATAAAGGCACCTCCTTATAATACTTCCGGAGCCAGAGAAGCAATTTTCATAAACTGCTTGTCACGAAGCTCACGAGCTACTGGCCCAAAGATACGAGTTCCTCTGGGGGTCTTGTCATCTTTGATGATTACAGCAGCATTCTCGTCAAACTTAATGTAAGAACCGTCTTTACGACGAACGCCCTTTACGGAACGAACTACAACAGCCTTTACAACGTCGCCCTTCTTTACAACTCCGCCGGGTGTTGCATCTTTAACGCTGGCAACGATGATATCGCCTACATTCGCATATCTTCTGGTAGAGCCACCCATAACGCGGATGCACAGAATCTCTTTGGCACCTGTGTTATCGGCAACTTTCAGTCTCGTTTCCTGTTGAATCATAATAATTCTCCTTCCAACTTAATTACTTGCCGTAGATTATTTCGCTCTTTCGATGATCTCAACAAGTCTCCATCTCTTGTCCTTGGACAGCGGTCTTGTTTCCATCACCTTCACGGTGTCACCAATGTTGCACTCGTTGTTCTCATCGTGTGCCTTCAGCTTGTAAGTCTCTTTCACGATCTTCTTGTAAAGAGGATGCTTTACATGATCTTCAATGGCAACAACGATTGTCTTGTCCATCTTATTGCTAACGACCTTACCGGTACGTGTTTTTCTCAGATTACGTTCCACGTTCGTTTACTCCTTTCTGGATATTACTCTGCAACCTTGGCTTTCTGTGTCATCACTGTCTGGATTCTGGCGATGTTCTTTCTAACTTCGCGGATCCGAGCAGTATTGTCAAGCTGGTTTGTTGCGTTCTGGAATCTTAAATTGAAAAGTTCCTTCTTGGCAGCTGTCAGTTCCTGTGCGAGATCAGCAGCTGTTTTATTCTTTAAATCATCTACATAGGTTTTAGACTTCATTTGCTACACCGCCTTCCAAGTCAGCTTTCGACACAATTTTGCATTTGCAGGGAAGCTTATGCATTGCGAGACGAAGTGCCTCTTTTGCAGCTTCCTCCGGAACGCCTGCGATTTCGAACATTACGCGGCCCGGCTTAACAACTGCAACCCAGTACTCCAGAGCGCCCTTACCGGAACCCATTCGAGTTTCAGCAGGCTTAGCTGTAACCGGCTTGTCAGGGAAGATCTTGATCCAAACCTGACCGGTACGCTTTGTATAACGTGTCAGTGCGATACGGGCTGCTTCGATCTGGTTGGACTTGATCCAGCAGGGCTCAAGTGCTACCAGGCCGTATTCACCGTATGTGATTGTATTGCCGCGCATAGCCTTACCAGCCATGGTGCCGCGGAACTGTTTACGACGTTTAACTCTCTTCGGCATTAACATAGTTATTTATCGCTCCCTTCCTTATTTCCTTTTGTAGGAAGTACCTCGCCTTTGTAGATCCAAACCTTAACGCCAACTTTGCCGTAGGTTGTATCTGCTTCTGCGAATCCATAATCGATGTCAGCTCTTAATGTCTGCAGCGGAATAGTACCTTCGCTGTAGAACTCGGTACGTGCGATATCTGCGCCGCCCAGACGACCGGATACAGCAGTCTTGATACCCTTTGCGCCGGTTTTCATGGTTCTGCCGATGCAGGACTTCATAGCACGTCTGAAAGCAACACGGTTCTCCAACTGCTGTGCAATGTTCTCAGCAACCAGCTGTGCATCGCGGTCAGGTCTCTTGATTTCTTTGATGTCAACCAGAACCTTTTTATCTGTCAGCTTGGACAGCTCTTTCTTGGTTACTTCGATTTCTGCGCCGCCCTTACCGATTACAACGCCGGGCTTTGCGGTATAAAGGATAACCTTTACTCTGTCGGACGCTCTCTCGATTTCAATCTTGGAAACGCCTGCAGAATACAGTTTCTTCTTTAAAAATTTTCTGATGTTGTAGTCTTCTACTAAATAATCAGCGTATTCAGCGTCTGCATACCATCTGGAATCCCAATCTTTGATTACGCCGACTCTTAAACCATGAGGATTAACCTTCTGTCCCATTATCGTTCCTCCTACTTTCTCTCATCAAGCACTACAGTGATGTGGCTCATTCTCTTCTCGATTCTGTAAGCCCGTCCCTGTGCTCTCGGTCTAACTCTCTTCATCGTAGGTCCCTTGTTTGCATAGCACTCAGCAACATAAAGGTTTTCTCTCTTCATGCCGTTGTTGTTCTCTGCGTTTGCTGCTGCAGATTCCAGCAGTTTCTTTACAAGGCTGGAAGCATATCTGGGATTGTAGGTTACAACAGCCAGTGCTGTCTCCAGATCTTTACCTCTGATCGCATCCAGTACAAAACAAGCTTTCGTTACAGACACTCTTGCGTAGGATAATTTAGCAGAAGGTCTTGTATCTTTATTCGCATTTCTTTCTCTCTTAATTTGAGATCTATGTCCTTTAGCCATGAATAAAACCTCCTTTCAATTATCTAACTTTGGACTTCTTTTCGTCTTTACCATGACCTCTGTAGGTTCTGGTAGCTACGAATTCGCCAAGTTTGTGTCCAACCATATCTTCAGTTACATATACCGGAACATGCTTGCGGCCGTCATGAACTGCAATTGTATGTCCAACGAAGGACGGGAAAATTGTAGAACGACGGGACCAGGTCTTGATAACCTGTTTCTGTCCAGCAGCATTCATAGCGTCCACTTTTTTCAGCAAGCTGGCATCAGCGAACGGTCCTTTTTTCAGTGATCTTGCCATTGTTGTTCTCCTCCTTAACCTTATTTGATAGCCTTACCGTCTCTTCTTCTTACGATCAGCTTGTTAGAAGCCTTTTTAGACTTTCTGGTCTTCAAGCCGAGTGCCGGTTTGCCCCAAGGAGTGCTCGGACCAGGACGGCCGATACCGGTCTTACCTTCACCACCACCATGCGGATGGTCATTCGGGTTCATAACGGAACCGCGAACGGTAGGACGGATACCCATGTGACGCTTGCGTCCTGCTTTACCGTAGTTGATCAGGTTGTGATCGCCATTGCCTACAACGCCGATTGTAGCGCGGCAAACGATCGGAACCATTCTCATTTCACCGGAGGGAAGTCTCAGGGTTGCATATTTGCCTTCCTTCGCCATCAGCTGTGCGCTGTTACCTGCAGAACGAACCATCTGTCCGCCCTTGCCGGGATATAACTCAATGTTGTGTACCTGAGTACCAACAGGAATTTCAGATAACGGCAGGCAGTTGCCTACTCTTACTTCAGCTTCCGGTCCGTTCATGACCTTCTGGCCTACTTTCAGTCCTTCAGGAGCGATGATATATGCCTTCTGGCCATCTGCGTAGCAGATCAGTGCGATGTTTGCTGTTCTGTTGGGGTCGTATTCGATACCAACTACAGTTGCCGGAATGCCATCCTTGAATCTCTTGAAGTCTACCATTCTGTACTGGGTGCGAACGCCGCCGCCATGATGTCTAACGGTGATCTTACCCTGATTGTTACGACCGGAGTTCTTCTTCAGAGATACGCAAAGGCTCTTCTCAGGAGTTGTCTTTGTGATCTCGGAAAAATCAGAACCAGTCATATTTCTTCTGGAAGGTGTATAGGGATTATATGTTTTAATTCCCATGATGATTTCTCCTTTACTATTTATTATCGTGCTTGTATGCACATATTCGCGATGAACAGAGCGAGTACGGATCGACGGGGAGGCTTTGCTGTGCTTGCACAAGCAAAGGGCTCATCGGCGAGACGTATAAGCGTGTAACGCGACCGAGAGACGTCAGTCTCGAGGTTCTCGCTCGTCGTGCCCTCGATCGTTACCTGGAAGCTTTTATAACAAACCTTTGTCTCAAGCTTCCTTTCATCGCATCTTACAGACCAGCGAAGATCTCGATATCTTTGCTGTCAGCGGTCAGTGTTACGATAGCCTTTTTGGTTTTGGCTGTCTTACCAACTACCATACCGCGTCTCTTATTCTTACCGTCAGCGTTCAGAGTGTTTACCTTAGCAACCTTAGCGCCTTCGAACATCTTCTCAACAGCTTCCTTGATCTGGGTCTTGTTTGCTTCCGGATGTACCAGGAAGGTATATTTCTTTTCGCCCATACCAGCCATGCTCTTCTCAGTGATGACGGGTTTGAGGATAACGTCATAGTACTTAATGTCTGCCATTATGCGTACACCTCCTCGATTGTCTTAACAGCGTCCTTTGTCAGAACAACCTTGCCAGCCTTCATGATGTCATATACGTTGATGGTGTTCGGCAGAGCCATCTTTACATCAGCGATGTTCTTTGCGCTCATCATTACGTTTACATCATTCTCGTTTACAACAACCAGACCGTTGTTTACATCCAGGTTCTTCATAACCTGTGCAAAATTCTTGGTCTTGATTTCTTCGAACTTCAGCTCGTCAACAACGATCAGCTTCGCATTTGCAACCTTGTCTGTCAGAGCAGACTTCAGAGCAGCTCTCTTCTCTTTCTTGTTGAGCTTGAAGGAATAATCTCTCGGTACGGGAGCAAATACTACGCCGCCGCCTGTCCACTGGGGAGCGCGGATGGAGCCCTGTCTTGCATGACCGGTTCCCTTCTGTCTCCAGGGTTTTCTTCCGCCGCCGGAAACCTCGGAACGAGTCTTTGCTTTCTGTGTTCCCTGACGATTGTTTGCAAGCTGCTGAACAACTGCCATGTGTACCAGATGTTCGTTTACTTCAACACCGAATACCGCATCGTTTAATTCGATTGTATCGATCTGCTTGCCTTCCATATTATAAACAGATACGTTTGCCATCTGTGTGGTCCTCCTTTCCAGTTTTAAGCCTCAACCTTAACGGTCTCTTTGATGGTTACCAGAGCTTTCTTAGGTCCGGGTACAGCACCCTTAACCAGGATCAGGTTCTTGTCAGCATCTACTCTTACAACATCCAGATTCTGTACAGTAACCTTTACGCAGCCCATGTGACCAGGCATTCCCTTGCCCTTGAATACGCGGCTCGGAGAGGAGCAGGCACCGTTGGAACCCTGATGACGATGGAATTTGGAACCATGAGCCATAGGTCCTCTGTGCTGACCAAATCTCTTGATCGCACCCTGGAATCCCTTACCTTTGCTGATTGCAGTAGCGTCTATTCTGTCGCCAGCTGCGAAGATGTCAGCTTTGATTTCCTGTGCCAGTGCGTACTCAGACGCATTTTCAAACCGGAATTCTCTTACATATCTCTTGCAGGAAACACCAGCTTTTTCGAAGTGTCCCTTCTGAGCTTTATTTACGCCATGTCTGTGAATGACTTCCTTCTTGCCAGCCTTGTCTCTGTTGATAACTTTTTCTTTCTTATCAACGAAACCAACCTGAACTGCTTCGTAACCATCATTTTCTACGGTCTTGATCTGTGTTACGACACAGGGACCAGCCTGAAGTACGGTTACCGGGATCAGCACGCCGTCTTCGTTGAAGATTTGAGTCATTCCGACTTTGGTAGCTAAAATCGCTTTTTTCATTGTTCGTTTGACCTCCTGTTGATTTCTACATAGCGGAATGTTCGCAACTTTCCTGCTTCTGCATCAGAAGTGGTTAAAGCAGTTGGACTATTCATACGTCTCTGTAGAGGTTCTTGCAATTACTTGTTTGTTTTCATTTTGATATCGATGTACACACCAGCAGGCATTTCCAGTCTCTGCAGAGCATCAACGGTCTTGGGTGTGGGTGCAATGATATCGATCAGTCTCTTGTGTGTGCGGCGCTCGAACTGTTCTCTGGAGTCTTTGTACTTGTGTACGGCACGCAGAATCGTAACTACTTCCTTCTTAGTGGGAAGCGGTACCGGTCCGCTCACCTGTGCTCCATTTTTCTTGACTGTTTCGATGATTTTCTTCGCAGACGCATCAACTAACTGATGATCGTAAGCTTTCAGTGTAATCCTCATTACCTGATTTGCCATAAAAAAAGTCGCCTCCTTTTCGCGCTTTTGAGATAAGTGCGACAAGCGGTGACTGTACACGTTCCCGTGTGTGTCCTCTTGATAAGCAACCCTGAAAGATCCTTTCTTTCTCTTATCGTGGACTCCACGTCGTTTCCCCTGTCTCGTGACAGGTGCTGTTATCTGGTACAGTGACTTGTCGTCAGTTTACTAACTTGACATTCGCTCCACATAAAAACCTGCAGGGATTATGTATTTTCCGTTGCAGCAACCTTATGCTTCTTTGCTATCATGTCACAGCACTTAGTAGTATAAAGTAAGCCCTGCAAAATTGCAAGGCTTTTTTTCAAAAACTTTTCTCTTTTTTTGTACATTTTTCGATACAACAGTTCACTCGTGGGGTTCTGCAGGCAGATTTCGTGTTTACACGAAAATCTGACTGTGGGACGCTACGAAGGGAGCGCCAATCGATGAGCAAAAGGAGCTGCGCAAGCAGCCAAAAGCAGCGCAGCTGCGTTTTGCGAATGGCGCGGTGAACTGTGATAAAAACTCGTGGGGTTCTGCAGGCAGATTTCGTGTTTACACGAAAATCTGACTGTGGGACGCTACGAAGGGAGCGCCATTCGATGAGCAAAAGCAGCTGCGTTAGCAGCGGAAAGCAGCGCAGCTGCGGATTTGCGAATGGCGCGGTGAACTGTGGCAAAAACTCGTCACACTTACTCCACGATCTGTGCCTTCGCGAAGAATACCGGCAAATGGAAGTTCGGTGTCGGATTATCGATCGGAGACCAGGAAGCATAATGCTCAATTTCAGGAGTCTGGGCTATCTTATAGAAGTTACAGTAAAACTCGGTCTCCCCATCCAGTTTTTCCACTCCTGCCTCTTCCTTCAGATAACTCTCAGGGATCAGATAAGTCAGTGTCCAGCTGTCCTCCTGTCTGTCCGCTTTACAGTCTACAACCTGCAGATATTTCTCCGGCATCGGTTTACGGCCTTTTCTTCCCTTCCCATATGCTGCATACATCGCACCGTTGGAATTGACTTCAAAATTTAAATACATTACATCGTTGGTCAGCGCTTCACCCTTTTCGGGGAATGCAAGGAAAACCTCCATCGCGCTGTCCTCACAGACCATATCCATAAAATTGTGGTAAACGCGCTTCGGATCCTTTTCTTTGCAGACCAGCTTCACGAAAAGTCCCTGATCCTTCAGGTAGCCCATCCACCCGTAAGCCTCCGGCTTCTGCAGGCATGTCCACATAAAATGATCCATCGAAAACCGCTGACAGGATTCGATTTCTTCCTTATTAAATATTGTTTTTACACGATACTCCATACGTCCCTCTTTTCTGCCGCGTTCCTAGACCGGCGGCGTTTATTCATGACAATAGAATGCTCGCAGAGCGTGCATTCTATTGTTGGCTGCGCACTTTGAATAGCATTTTACTGTGCCTCCGCCTCCGCGCATCCTGCGCTTTGTTCTATTCCTACCTTATCATACTATGCCAACCAGCGCAAGCACACCCTGCACTGCCAGCTTTGCAAAACCGCTCAGCACCATCACAAGAATCGGATTCCAGTTTTTCTTTTTTAACAGCCATACTGCGACAACAAAAATCACGATCGAATCCCACTTCGTCGACATAAAGCTCACCGCGTCGTTCCAGAATGCAGTGATCAGGATCGATACGCCTGCCGCCGCGATCATCGACACAACTGCCGGACGCAGCGTTTCCAGCACGCCCTGCAGCATGCTCATTTTACGGTATTTTAAATAAAGATAGGACAGCACCGTTACCAGGATGCACGACGGCAAAATACAGCCAAATGTCGCCGCCAGCGCTCCCCAAAAGCCTGCCAGCCGGATGCCGACAAACGTCGCGGAATTGACTGCAATCGGTCCGGGCGTCATCTGGGAAATCGTAATCAGGTCGGTAAATTCCGATCTCGACAGCCACCCATGCTGCGTCACTACCTGCTCCTGAATCAGCGGAAGCGCTGCATAGCCGCCGCCGAAGCTGAACATGCCGATCTGCAAAAAGCTCAGAAAAAGCTGCCAGTAAATCATCTCTTTTTCTCCTTTCTCTTCCGGATCAGGGTCCGTACCACTCCGAGCACGATACAGAAGATCACGACATAGACCACGTTGACATTAAAAATGCAGACCGCAAGGAACGCTGCCGCCATAATTGCGAGGGATGATTTTTGCTTTCCTGCCACGATGCCGCTGCCCATATCATAGACAACCGACGCAATGACCGCGCCGACGCCTGCCTGCATGCCGTCCAGCACCGTTTTTACAATATAATTGGAAGAGAATGCCGCATAGAAATAAAAGATCACCGATAAAATCACAAACGGCGGAATAATCGTTCCAATGATCGCTGCGAATGCCCCTGCGATGCCCGCCAGCTTGTAACCTACGACGATTGCACCGTTTACCGCAATCGCTCCCGGCGCGGACTGCGCTATCGCCACCAGATCGAGCATTTCCTCTTCATCGATCCAGTGCAGCTCATCTACAAATTTCTTTTTCATCAGCGTGACGATGACGTATCCGCCGCCGAACGTAAACGCGCTTAAATACAGCGTGGAAAAAAATACTTTTCGGATCTTCGTCCATTTCTCCTTCATGCTTTCCTCTCATTTCTGCGCACGCTTTTTCGCGTGCCCGCTGCTTCTGTTTGTTTCTAACATCGTACAGCCTCTTGTAATCGTTCTTATCATACCTTTTCTTGTAATATAAGTAAAATAGTATTATAGTATAAAGTATATAATATTTTTATTATATAAGCTGTACAGGAGCAGCCTTTTGACACCTTCGGTACAAATAGCTGCGTGAAAATAAGCGATCACACTTATTTTTCACCCGATCACCTTGGAGGAACCGCCATGACTCTGCGTCATATGAAAATTTTTGTCGCCGTATATCAGCAAAAAAGCATCACTCTCGCATCGAACAGCCTGCATCTGGCTCAGCCGTCCGTCAGTCTGGCGATCAGGGAGCTGGAGGAATATTATCATATCCGCCTGTTCGACCGCCTCTCCCGACGGATTTACCCGACGGAGAACGGGCATCGCTTCTATGAATATGCACTCCATATCGTGTCACTTTTTTCAGAAATGGAAAACAAAATCCCCGCCTGGGATGCAAATGCCCCGCTCCATATTGGCTCCAGCATCACTCTCGGTACCTGCCTGATCCCCTCCCTTGTCAAAGCCTATCAGGAGCAGCACCCGGAAATCAAAATCTATGTAACGGTCAAAAATACCGGCACAATCGAGCAGGCAGTCGTCGACAATCAGCTGGATTTTGCCCTGGTGGAAGGCACTGTCACTCACCCGGAAATCATTTCAGAGGTCTTTTCTGCCGATACGCTCTGCATGGTCGCAGCTCCCGGACATCCGCTTGCTGCCAACCGGACGGTCACCCTCGCCGACGCTGCTTCCTGGCCCCTCCTTTTACGCGAACCTGGCAGTGCCGGCAGGGAAATCGTCGAAAGTCTCTTTTTATCCGGCGGTATCCAGATCACGCCCGTCTGGGAAAGCGTCAGCACCCTCGCTCTCATCCGCGCCGCCCAAAACGGTCTCGGCATCGCAATTTTACCGGAGCTTCTCGTCCGGGATGCGCTGAAATCCGGGGATCTTGTCTCCCTTCCGCTTCCGCCCGACATCCTGACCCGCAGCCTATACCTGATCCGGCACCACAACAAATACCTTTCGTCCTCCGCAGAGGAATTTCTGAATTTATGCCGGATGTGGAAATTTTAAGTGAGTGAACAGTAACGATTTTTTCCATCGCTACACTCCAGCAATAGAAGGATTGCTTTTTGGACCCACTTCCTGTATGATTATCTCGTATTATTATCCTGTGCATGCACGCACAAATGCAGTTTTGCCCGGATACTTTGCAGATAATTCCTGTAACTATATTACTTACGAAATGAGGAATAAAAATATGTGGATCGCAGATCAATGGAAAGATTATGAAGTGCTGGATACCTCCAGCGGAGAAAAGCTGGAACGCTGGGGAGATTATCTTCTCGTGCGTCCCGATCCGCAGGTCATCTGGAATACCCCCCGCAAAAATCCCGGCTGGAAAAAGAAAAACGGCCATTATCATCGCAGCTCCAAGGGCGGCGGCGAATGGGAATTTTTCAATCTGCCCGAGGAATGGAGCATCCATTACCGCGAACTGACCTTCCGTTTAAAGCCGTTTAGCTTCAAACATACCGGTCTGTTTCCGGAACAGGCAACAAACTGGGACTGGTTTGGCAACCTGATTGCCAACGCTGGCCGCCCGGTTAAAGTGCTGAATCTGTTCGCCTACACCGGCGGCGCTACCCTGTCCGCAGCGAAGGCAGGCGCAGCAGTCACCCATGTGGACGCTTCCAAGGGCATGGTTACCTGGGCAAAAGAAAACGCAGCGGCTTCCGGTCTTTCCGATGCTCCGATCCGCTGGCTCGTAGATGACTGTGTAAAATTTGTCGAACGTGAAATCCGCCGCGGCAACCACTATGACGGCATCATCATGGATCCTCCCTCCTACGGCAGAGGTCCTAAAGGCGAAATCTGGAAAATTGAAGAGAGCATCTATCCCTTCATCGAACTGACGACTCAGATTCTGTCCGATGACCCGCTCTTTTTCCTGATCAACTCCTATACAACCGGTCTACAGCCTGCTGTTTTAAACTATATGATGCAGACTGCCATTACGCCAAAATTCGGCGGACACACCGAAGCATCCGAAATCGGACTGCCCGTTACAGACAACGGACTGGTGCTGCCCTGCGGTGCGTCCGGACGCTGGAGCAAACAATAGAATGCACGCTCTGCGAGCATTCTATTGTCATGAGTAACGCAGCGTCTCTCACCCCTGCAGCATTCGAACCACTCCCAGAATCCACTTCCGATACCCCGGAATAAGCCGCTCCGCCAGACTGCCTGATGTGTAGCTAATCGGCGGCTCTCCGGGGAAGAAGCAATACATTCGACACAAATAGACTGCAACCATCAGCACTACAATCACGCCCGCAGCCGTCATCAGCCCTTTCGCTTTTTTCCCAAACCCATACCGCATAACCACCAGATAAGCAGCCCATAGAATCCACAGAAGCCCCAGCGGATTCATCTGCATTCCCCTCTGAAACTGCCCTGTGATAAAAAAGAACACCGCCCGTGTCATCCCACAGCCGGGACAAGGCAGACCAAATAAAAACACGGAGGGACAGAACGCATGAAACATCGCATGCGCTGCAATATCATACAAAACAAACACGACAGCAAAACCCCAATATGCCCCCACATCTTTGCGAATTCTACCTATAATAGCTGTTGTTTTTTTATCTTCCCTTCTCCCTGATATCTTCACCGCAGTTTTTTCTCCTCCAGCCAGATTTTCTTCCCTTCCGTCCGAATCAGCCCTTCCTCCTTCATCCGTCCCAGTTCGCGCATCATCGCGCTGCGGTCCACAAACAGATAGTCCGCGCAGTCCGTATAGGAAAACGGCAAAGAAAAACCATCTCTGCCCTTCTGGCGCTTCAAAAACTGAAAATACGTCATCAGCTTCTGCCGCAGCGTCTTCTGCCCCAGCACATCCGCGTGCATCAGCGCACGTTTCTGGGTTCCCAGCAGAATTTCCTCCAGAAGCTGCCCGCGCTTTTCATATTTTTTATAAGCCGACGACAGCTTTCTGTCATTCAAAAAAGCGACCTGGCAACTGGAACGCGAAATGACGTAGCATACGCCCTCCACATCCGGAAAGCATTTCCGTGCAAAACTCTCCTTCGGCTCATAATAATCCAGAATCCGCCGCTGTCCCTCCTGATTCATACTCTCCAAAAAGGCGGTTCCGCTCAGCATAACGCCCACATTGTCCGCATCGTCGTCCTGATTCATCAACACCTGACGCTTTCCGAATGTGCGGATATTCAACATCCCGTCCGCTGCCAAACGCTCCTGCTGTTTTTTTGTCAAGTCCCAAAAGCCAATAAATTGTTCCATATTTTCACACCATCATGTAGTCAATTTTTGTGCAAACCACTATATTTTGTATTATATCCTATACTTGTTGCCCGTGCAACTATTTTATCAGGACTTCGGTTATATAATAATCCTTGCACTCCACAGTAGAAGAACACTGCCAGTGCATGTCAGATTTTATGTTTAATCCCGAGAAGCTGTCATTTACTCCGGTTTTCCGGGATTTTTGCACGAAAAAGGAGAGGGAAACTATGAAAATCATCAAGAGGAACGGCTCTGAAGCCACTTTCGATTCCGAAAAAATTGTGGCGGCCATTACAAAGGCCAACAACTCTGAGGAAGGAACCAGACTTTCTCCGGAACAGATTCACGATATCGCAGACTATGTCGAATATAAATGCAACAAGATCGGGCGCGCTGTATCCGTAGAAGAAGTACAGGATATGGTAGAAAACCAGATCATGGCAACCGGCGCTTTCGACCTCGCGAAGCACTATGTCCAGTACCGCTATCAGCGCTCTTTGATCCGCAAATCCAACACCACGGATACCCGTATCCTTTCGCTGATCGAATGCAACAACGAAGAGGCAAAACAGGAAAATTCCAACAAAAACCCTACGGTCAACAGCGTACAGCGTGACTACATGGCAGGTGAAGTCAGCCGTGACTTAACCCAGCGTCTTTTGCTGCCTTCCGACATCGTAGAGGCCGACCAGAAGGGTCTGATCCACTTTCACGATTCCGACTACTTCGCACAGCACATGCACAACTGCGACCTCGTAAACCTCGAGGACATGCTGCAGAACGGTACTGTCATCAGCGAAACCAAAATTGAAAAGCCCCACAGCTTTTCCACAGCCTGCAACATCGCGACCCAGATCATCGCGCAGGTGGCAAGCAACCAGTACGGCGGACAAAGTATTTCCCTCGCGCACCTCGCGCCTTTCGTACAGGTTTCCAGGGAAAAGATCCGCACCGAAGTTGCCGAAGAAATGAAAATTCTCAATGCCCAGGCGACTCCCCGGCAGCTCAACGATATCGTGGAAACCCGCCTGCATCGTGAGATCACCAAGGGCGTACAGACCATTCAGTACCAGATCATTACCCTGATGACCACAAACGGCCAGGCACCGTTTTTGACGGTCTTCATGTATCTGAATGAGGCAAAAAATGCGCAGGAAAAAAAGGATCTCGCACTGATTATCGAAGAAACCTTAAAACAGCGCTACCAGGGCGTCAAGAACGAAGCCGGCGTCTGGATTACCCCCGCGTTCCCCAAGCTGATCTATGTGCTCGAAGACGACAACGTGGAAGAGGATTCCGAATACTTCTACCTGACACAGCTTGCAGCAAAATGTACTGCAAAGCGTCTGGTTCCTGATTATATTTCTGAAAAGAAAATGAAAGAATTAAAAGAAGGCAACTGCTTCCCCGTTATGGGCTGCCGCAGCTGCCTGAGTCCCTGGAAGGATGAAAACGGCAATTACCAATTCTACGGCCGCTTCAACCAGGGTGTCGTGACCATCAACCTGCCCGACGTCGCACTTTCCTCCGGCGGGGATTTCAAGAAATTCTGGGAAATTTTCGACGAGCGTCTTGATTTGTGCTATCGCGCCCTGATGCTTCGCCATAAACGTTTGGAGGGTACGTTATCTGACGCTGCCCCGATCCTCTGGCAGTACGGTGCTCTTGCCCGTCTCAAAAAAGGCGAAACGATCAACAAGCTGCTCTACGGCGGCTACTCCACGATTTCCCTTGGCTATGCAGGTCTGTACGAATGTGTCAAATACATGACCGGGAAATCCCACACCGATCCGGAAGCGACCCCCTTCGCACTGGAAGTCATGCAGCACATGAACGATGCCTGCAACAAATGGAAACGGGAAACCAATATCGCGTTCTCCATTTACGGTTCTCCCATCGAAAGTACAACCTACAAGTTCGCCAAATGCCTGCAGAAGCGTTTCGGCATCATTGAGGGCATAACGGACAAGAACTATATCACCAACAGCTACCATGTGCACGTTACCGAGCCAATCGACGCTTTTTCCAAGCTGAAATTCGAGTCCCAGTTCCAGGCACTTTCCACCGGCGGAGCGATCAGCTATGTGGAGGTTCCCGACATGCAGGACAACATCCCGGCTGTCATTCAGGTCATGCGCTTTATCTATGACAACATCATGTACGCGGAGTTGAACACTAAGAGCGACTATTGCCAGGAATGCGGTTATACCGGCGAAATTCAGATCGTTGAGGACGAACACAAAAAGCTCATTTGGAAATGTCCGAAATGCGGTTGCACAGATCAGAACAAATTAAACGTCGCAAGACGTACCTGCGGCTACATTGGCACGCAGTTCTGGAACCAGGGACGGACGCAGGAAATTAAAGAGAGGGTGCTTCATCTGTAATGAACTACGGTACAATCAAAAACTGTGATATTGCAAACGGAGAGGGCGTGCGGGTTTCCCTGTTCGTCTCCGGCTGCACTCATCACTGCCATAACTGTTTCAATCCGGAAACCTGGAGCTTTTCCTATGGCTCCCCCTTCGATGAACAGGCGCAAAGCAAACTGCTTACGCTGCTTTCCCCAGATTATATCGACGGACTGTCCCTGCTGGGCGGAGAACCGTTTGAACCGGATAACCAGCGGGCGCTTGTCCCTTTCCTGAAAAAAGTCCGTGCGCAGTATCCCGGTAAAACAATCTGGTGCTATACCGGCTATACCCTGGAATCAGATCTTTTGTCCGAAAGCCGTGCCCGGTGCGAATGCACGGATGAGATGCTTTCCCTGCTCGATGTCCTCGTTGATGGGGAATTTATCGAGGCTCAGAAAAACATCAGCCTTGCATTCCGCGGCTCCGAAAATCAGCGCCTGATCGACGTTCCCGCAACGCTTTCTTCCGGCAGCGTGGTGTGGCACGGGCTCGTCAGCCAGAATATTTCTATGAAATATTAAAATTTCCTCAGAGCCTTTCGGCAAGTACAAAATCTGCTTGTCGGAAGGCTCTGATTCCATGTAAAAAGAAAATTTCAGCAGTTACAGTTTTCCCCGCACCGTTTATGAAATCTTCGTGAAATCCAGTCTTTTCCACTTGTTTTTCACTCCCGGTGCAGTATACTTAAAAGCAGGAGGAACAACGGTTCTCCGCTTTTTAAACCACGGAAAATCCGTACTCGTTCCCGCCGGAAAGGATGTGACAGCCGATGGAGATTACAGTCGCGGATGATATCAGCGCCGAGTACCGCGGTCTGGTGCAGAGCATTCTGGACAATCCCGAATTCAAAAAGCTTCAACGGTATAAGCAGCATTTTCAGACAACCCGCTTCATGCACAGTCTGAACGTTTCTTATATCTCCTGGCTCATTGCCAGAAAGCTCGGATGGGATGCCCAAACAGCTGCCCGGGCCGGACTTCTTCATGACTTCTGTGTTTACGATTTCAAAGATAAGCTTCCCAAAGGGGAAATACAGGCCTACTATCATCCCAGAGTGGCCGCCAGCACCAGCGAAAGGCATTTCCTGATTTCCGACAAAGAGCGACAGGCGATCCTGTCCCACATGTTTCCGCTTGGACCTCTTCCCGAAAGCCGGGAGGCATGGTTAATCAGCCTTGCCGATAAACTCTGTGCCATTTCAGAGTTTTGCTGCTTCCGCATTGCTTTGGCACGCAGGCATAAGGTTGTTATCAGCTACAGCTGATCCCAAACCCTGCGAATATTCTATTTTCTCGTACAATAGAATGATGCATGCTCTGCGAATATTCTATTGTCCGAAACAACAAAACGTGCGAAACACCTTCGATCGGAAAGTGTTCCGCACGTTTTTATTCATGACAATAGAATGCTCGCAGAGCGTGCATTCTATTGTTTTCTTACTTACTGCTTCTCCGGAGCGCTGATCTTGATATGAACCTCTCTCAGCTGCTTCTCGTCTACCTCTGCAGGAGCGCCCATCATAACGTCCTGAGCATTCTTGTTCATCGGGAACGGAATAATCTCGCGGATGCTGTCTTCACCTGCAATCAGCATAACCATACGGTCTACGCCGGGAGCAATCCCTGCGTGCGGCGGTGCGCCGTAGCAAAATGCATTGTACATAGCAGGGAATTTCGCTTTCACATCTTCTTCGCCCAGTCCAACCAGCTGGAACGCTTTTACCATGATCTCAGGATCGTGGTTACGCACCGCACCGGAAGACAACTCAATTCCGTTGCAGACCAGATCGTACTGATATGCCAGAATCTCCAGCGGATCCTGATTCTCCAGCGCTTCTACGCCGCCCTGGGGCATGGAGAAAGGATTGTGGCAAAATTCCAGTTCGCCGGACTCTTCGCCGATTTCGTACATCGGGAAATCAACAACCCAACAGAACTCATAGCATTCTTTTTTCATATAGCCATCGAAGGATGTGCCAACCACCTTGCGAATAACACCTGCGGTCTTCTGTGCTGCTCCCAGGGTACCTGCACTCAGTGCTACAAAGTCACCATTCTTTAAGCCGAGAGCTTCTATAACAGCGTCCTTCTTTTCCTGCAAGAACTTCGCAATACCGCCAGCCAGCTCACCGTTTTCATCCATCTTAAACCAGTATGCCTTCTGACCGCTGATCACTTCTACTTCTGCGCACATCTTATCGATCTGCTTTCTGGTACCCTTGAAATCAGGCGCTACGACAGCCTTTACCGTCTTGCCTGCAAAGGGTTCAAAGCCGCAGTCTGCCAGAGCTTCTGTCGCATCCTGGACCAGCAGGCTGATTCTCAAATCTGGCTTATCGGAGCCGTATTTCTCCATGGCCTCTCTGTAGGGAATCCGTTTGAAGGGAGCAGTAGAGGCTTCATGATAAATACCATACTTTGCAAAAATCGGAGGAAGAACGTCTTCCAGAACAGCAAAGACATCTTCCTGATTGGCAAATGCCATTTCCATATCCAACTGATAGAATTCACCCGGAGAACGGTCTGCTCTCGCATCCTCATCTCTGAAACAAGGAGCAATCTGGAAATAACGGTCAAAGCCAGAAGCCATCAGCAGCTGCTTGAACTGCTGCGGAGCCTGGGGCAGCGCGTAAAACTTACCCGGATGCTTTCTGGCAGGAACCAGATAGTCTCTTGCCCCCTCCGGAGAAGAGCAGGTCAGGATCGGCGTTGTAATTTCCATGAAATCATGGGCAACCATTGCAGAACGAAGATCTGCTACAATCTTGCTTCTTAATACGATCTTGGATTTTACCTCCGGATTTCTGAGATCCAAATAACGGTATTTCAGTCTTGTATTTTCATCTGCTTCTTTCGAACGGTTAATCTGGAACGGAAGCTCCTGATACTGGCATTTGCCCAGTACCTTAACGGTTTCGGGAACTACTTCAATATCCCCGGTTGCCAGCTTCGGGTTCTTCGAGCTGCGCTCTCGCACGGTTCCTGTTACTTCAATGGTAGACTCTGTATTGATTGCAGAAAACTGCTCCATCAGATCTTCTGTTTCAACGACGATCTGTGTCGTTCCATAAAAATCTCTCAGGATAACAAATCCGAGGTTTTTGCTCACCTTACGGATGTTCTCAAACCATCCGACCAGAGTTACTTTTTCTCCTGCGTTTTCCAGTCTGAGCTGGCCGCAGTTGTGTGTTCTTCCCTGCATCTGTATTCTCACATCTCCTTTTGCGATATCAGTCCATATGTAATGAATTATACCACCCTGCAAACAGGCACGTCAATATGCGGTGTTGGAAATTCACGCGCCATTTTATGAGTAAAAAGAGCTGCAAAGCAGCGAAGATGCGATTCATGGCAATAGAATGTTTCAAGTGAACTGTGGAACAGAAAAACCCGTAGAACCGAAGTTCTACGGGCATCTTACGCTTGAGCACAATATTTAAAATTTTATTTCCTATGTTCGAATTACTCGATGATGGAAACTACACGGCCGGAACCAACGGTTCTGCCGCCTTCACGGATAGCGAAGGTAAGACCCTGCTCCATAGCTACGGGATGGATCAGTTCGATGGTCATCTCTACGTTATCACCAGGCATGCACATCTCTGTGCCAGCAGGCAGTTCGCAAACGCCGGTAACGTCAGTTGTACGGAAGTAGAACTGAGGTCTGTAGTTGTTGAAGAAAGGTGTATGACGGCCGCCTTCATCCTTGGTCAGAACGTAAACCTGAGCGGTGAATTTGTGGTGGCAGGTAACAGTGCCGGGTTTTGCCAGAACCTGTCCTCTTTCGATTTCAGTTCTCTGAATACCACGCAGCAGAGCGCCGATGTTATCACCAGCCTGTGCCTCATCCAGCATCTTACGGAACATTTCGATACCGGTTACAACAGTCTTCTTGGTTTCTTCTTTGATACCAACGATTTCTACTTCATCATTCAGATGCAGAACGCCTCTCTCAACACGGCCAGTAGCAACAGTACCACGACCTGTGATGGTGAATACGTCCTCGACAGGCATCAGGAAAGGCTTGTCGGTGTCACGCTTAGGATCCGGAATATACTCGTCAACAGTGTGCATCAGCTCAAGGATCTTGTCGCCCCACTCGCTGTTAGGATCTTCCAGAGCCTTCAGAGCAGAACCTCTGATGATCGGGCAGTCATGGAAATCGTACTCTTCCAGCTGCTCGGTAACTTCCATCTCAACCAGCTCAAGCAGTTCCTCGTCGTCTACCATATCGCACTTGTTCAGGAAAACAACGATGTAAGGAACGCCTACCTGACGGGACAGCAGGATGTGCTCTTTGGTCTGAGCCATAACACCATCAGTTGCAGCTACAACCAGGATAGCGCCGTCCATCTGAGCTGCACCAGTGATCATGTTCTTAACGTAGTCAGCATGTCCAGGGCAGTCAACGTGTGCGTAATGTCTCTTCTCGGTCTCGTATTCAACGTGAGCGGTAGAAATGGTGATACCACGTTCTCTTTCTTCGGGAGCCTTATCGATATTATCGAAAGCAACTGTTTCGCCAGTGCCCAGTCTCTCATGAAGAACCTTAGTAATAGCAGCGGTCAGAGTTGTTTTACCATGGTCAACGTGGCCGATGGTACCAATGTTACAATGGGGCTTTGTTCTTTCAAATTTAGCTTTAGCCATTTCTTGTAATCCTCCTTAATTCAGTGAGTTAGTTTTAATTTGAACCAGCTATTATTGATTATATTCGATAATAGCTGGATTTTCAAGTACAATTTCGCGGTGTAAACTTCTTCCTCTGCACAGTTTCTCATGCGGACATGAAACCTGTACCTGGGAAGATACTAGTGAACTGTAACAACAAATCAGATTATTTTGCTTTTGCTGCCAGTACCTTCTCCTGCACGTTCTTCGGAACCTGTTCGTACTTTTCGAAGAACATGGAGTAGTTACCACGACCCTGAGTCTTGGAACGCAGGTCTGTGGAGTAACCGAACATTTCAGCAAGCGGTACATAAGCTTTTACCATCTTGCCGCCGCCGATATCGTCCATACCTTCGATACGTCCGCGGCGGGAGTTGATATCTCCGATTACATCACCCATGTATTCTTCAGGCATGGTTACCTCAACCTTCATGATAGGCTCCAGCAGAACCGGATTACCCTTCTGCATAGCTTCCTTGAATGCAAGGGAACCAGCGATGTGGAATGCCATTTCAGAGGAGTCGACTTCATGGTAGGAACCGTCGTATACATTTGCATGTACGCCCAGAACCGGGAAGCCGCCCAGAATACCAGCCTTTGTAGCCTCTTCGATACCTTCGCCTACAGCAGGGATATATTCCTTCGGGATCGCGCCGCCGACAACGGTGGACTCGAACTTGAAGGTTTCCTCGCCGTTAGGATCCATAGGCTCGAACTTAACTTTACAGTGACCATACTGACCACGGCCACCGGACTGCTTCGCATACTTGCTGTCCACATCAACGGCCTTGGTGAAGGTCTCTTTGTAAGCAACCTGAGGAGCACCTACATTAGCCTCTACCTTGAATTCACGCAGCAGACGGTCTACGATGATCTCCAGATGCAGCTCGCCCATGCCGGCGATGATGGTCTGGCCTGTCTCCTGATCGGTATGCTGACGGAAGGTAGGATCTTCTTCTGCAAGCTTCGCAAGAGCGATGCCCATCTTATCCTGACCTGCTTTGGTCTTAGGCTCGATTGCCAGCTCAATAACGGGTTCAGGGAATTCCATGGACTCCAGGATTACCGGATGCTGCTCATCACAGATGGTATCACCGGTTGTAGTAAACTTAAAGCCTACTGCAGCAGCGATATCACCGGAATAAACCTTTTCCAGCTCCATTCTCTTGTTTGCATGCATCTGCAGGATACGTCCAACACGTTCCTTTTTATCTTTTGTTGCATTCAGCACATAAGAACCAGCGTTCATCGTACCGGAATACACACGGAAGTAAGCAAGCTTACCTACGAAGGGGTCAGTCATGATCTTGAATGCCAGAGCAGAGAACGGCTCTTCATCAGAAGAATGTCTGACAACCTCGTTGCCTTCCAGATCCACACCTTTAATCGGAGGGATATCAAGAGGAGAAGGCATATACTCTACGATTGCATCCAGAAGCTTCTGTACGCCCTTGTTCTTGTATGCGCTTCCGCAGCATACCGGAACAGCGGTACATTCGCAGGTGCCTTTTCTCAGAGCTGCTTTCAGCTCGTCAACAGAGGGCTCCTCACCTTCCAGATAAGCCATCATCAGATCGTCATCCAGCTCGCAAATCTTCTCTACCAGCTCAGAACGATACAGTTCAGCCTCATCCTTCATATCTTCCGGGATATCAACAATAGAAATATCATCGCCCTTATCGTCATTGTAGATGTAGGCTTTCATTTCAAACAGGTCGATGATTCCCTTGAAATCATCTTCCTTGCCGATAGGCAGCTGAACACAGATCGCGTTCTTGCCCAGACGGGTTTTGATCTGCTCTACTGCGCCGTAAAAGTTTGCACCCAGGATATCCATCTTATTGATGAATGCCATACGGGGTACATTGTAGGTATCAGCCTGACGCCATACGTTCTCAGACTGAGGTTCTACACCGCCCTTTGCACAGAACACGCCGACAGCGCCGTCCAGTACACGCAGGGAACGCTCAACTTCTACTGTGAAGTCAACGTGTCCAGGGGTATCAATGATATTGATACGACACTCTTCTGCGCCGGGCTTTGCTTTGCAATTTTCCTGCAAGGTCCAGTGACAGGTGGTAGCAGCAGAAGTAATTGTAATACCTCTCTCCTGCTCCTGAGCCATCCAGTCCATGGTTGCAGTACCTTCATGAGTATCACCAATTTTATAGTTAACACCGGTATAATACAGGATACGCTCGGTGGTGGTAGTTTTACCAGCATCGATGTGAGCCATAATACCGATATTTCTGGTTCTCTCTAAGGGATATTCTCTTCCAGCCAAAGGTTTTTCCTCCTAATTGAATCAGCCAGAAGCAACTGCAACGCTCTTCTGCATTACAGATTCGATTAGAATCTGTAATGAGAGAATGCCTTGTTCGCTTCAGCCATCTTATGAACGTCTTCTTTTCTCTTCACGGAAGCACCGGTATTGTTCGATGCATCCAGGATCTCGTTAGCCAGTCTCTCTTCCATGGTCTTCTCGCCTCTTTTGCGGGAGAACATGGTCAGCCAGCGAAGACCAAGAGCCTGACGTCTGTCAGCTCTGACTTCGATCGGCACCTGATAGGTTGCGCCGCCGATACGTCTTGCTTTGACTTCCAGAACAGGCATGATGTTGTTCATTGCCTCTTCAAATACTTCCAGAGCCGGTTTGCCGGCTTTTTCTTCTACTCTTGCAAATGCGCCGTATACAATCTTCTGTGCAACGCCTCTCTTACCATCCAGCATGATGTTATTGATCAGCTTGGTTACAACCTTGTCGTTGTATAAAGGATCTGCTAATACGTCTCTTTTCTGAATATGTCCTTTACGTGGCACGTTTCTTCCCTCCTTAATCATCTCAATTAATTCATCGGTACTCACATGTGTCATCTAATGTGTTCGTGCGGTCTATCTCATCGCGTAAGCGAACTGCAGATTTCTCTGCATAAGAATTCCAACACTTAAAATTAGTTTCCGTTTGTGGTACTTCCAGCTACCGCGGATTATTTCTTAGCGGCTTTAGGTCTCTTAGCGCCGTATTTGGATCTTGCCTGACGTCTGTTTGCAACGCCTGCGGTATCCAGGGTACCTCTGATGATGTGGTATCTGGTACCAGGTAAGTCCTTAACACGTCCGCCTCTGATCAGAACAACGGAGTGCTCCTGCAGATTGTGGCCTTCACCGGGAATGTAGCTGGTTACTTCGATTCCGTTGGAAAGACGTACTCTGGCGATCTTTCTAAGAGCGGAGTTAGGCTTTTTAGGAGTCGCTGTCTTAACAGCTGTGCACACGCCTCTCTTCTGCGGGGAAGAGGTATCGGTTGCCTTCTTGTGAAGGGAGTTGTAACCTCTCTGCAGAGCCGGTGCTGTAGACTTCTTTACAGATGTCTGACGTCCTTTTCTTACTAACTGGTTAAATGTTGGCATTCTGTTTCACCTCCTGCGATTTTTCTCTCTTGCTCTATTCTTGACCGGTTCTCCGGTCTTATTCATACATAGCAAAGGTTTTCTTTCATGCGTAGCTATGCGCAACTATGTCCAGGGACAAGCTACACTCAACCTGCGGTTCTATCAGGATAAAACCGCTGTTTTACAGCAATTTTCGCGCATCAAAATAAAATCCTCTCCCAATGCATGCTCTCCTAGTATAAGTGCTTTTAATTGCCGTGTCAAGCGGTTTTTCTACTTTTTGCGGGATTTTCCGGCAAAGAAACGGCAGGAAAAATTACTTTCCGGATTCGCAGAACGGTAAGCAAAAGCACACCGTCAGACATGCACATAAAAAGAATCCAGCGAAGCAGGATTCTCCGCCTGCGGCGGGTCGCGCAAGCGACATTCTTCCATTCCGCTGCAGTGCGATCCGCGCGGAGCATTTCTTATCGTATGGAAACGAAGTTTCCTATACGATAAGAAAGCAGGCGGATGCTCATTTTTAGGAACATCCGCCTGCTCTGTTTCTTTATTTGCAACAATAGACTGTTCTCAGATCGTGCATTCTATTGTTTATAACAATAGAAGGTTCGCGGAGCGTGCATTCTATTGTGTACAACACCGGTATTTTCGCCAGGTGTACTTTTTATGGTTGAATGGAACGCCCGGGTCAGATTACTCCTCGCCGTTTTCTTCTGCTTCGGCTTCCTCGTCCAGTTCCTCGTCGATGTCCTCGTCCAGAATTGCTTCGTCTTCGGGCAGTTCTTCATCGGTTACATCTTCGTCAGTGGTTTCTTCCAGCAGCTCGTCATCCTCTTTGGATTTCTTTTCCGCTGCTGTAGCTTCTGCAGCAAGTCTCGCTTCCTCTTCTGCTCTGGCTGCGCGCTCTGCTTCCTCAGCGGCAATCATCGCATCCGTATTTAACTTGACATCGCGGTAACGTTTCATACCGGTACCAGCAGGAATCAGTTTACCGATAATAACGTTTTCCTTCAGACCGATCAGTGGATCAGCCTTACCCTTGATCGCTGCTTCCGTCAGAACCTTCGTGGTTTCCTGGAAGGATGCAGCAGACAGGAAGGAGTTGGTTGCCAGAGCAGCCTTGGTAATACCGAGCATTACCTGTTTGCCCTCAGCAGGCTTCTTGCCGGCTGCGATCAGCTCTTCGTTTAAGTCCTCGTAATCCAGAACGTCAACCATTGTGCCGGGCAGATATTCGGTATCGCCGCTTTCCTCGATGCGGATCTTCTTCAGCATCTGGCGAACGATAACCTCGATATGCTTATCACAGATATCTACACCCTGCAGACGGTATACACGCTGTACTTCACGAAGCATGTAATCCTGAACGGCGCGGATGCCCTTGATCTTTAACAGATCGTGCGGGTTTACAGAACCCTCTGTCAGCTCATCGCCGGCCTCTAATTCCTGACCGTCAACAACCTTAATACGGGAACCGTAAGGGATCAGGTAAGTCTTGCTCTCGCCGGTTTCCTTATTGGTAATGATAATTTCCCGCTTCTTCTTGGTATCCTTGATGACAGCAGTTCCGCCGAACTCTGCGATAATCGCAAGACCCTTCGGCTTTCTTGCTTCGAAAAGCTCCTCGACACGGGGAAGACCCTGTGTGATATCGTCACCAGCGACACCGCCGGAGTGGAAGGTACGCATCGTCAGCTGTGTACCGGGCTCACCGATAGACTGCGCTGCAATAATACCAACTGCTTCACCAACCTGTACCGCTTCGCCGGTCGCCATGTTCGCGCCGTAGCACTTTGCACAGATACCGCTCTTGGAACGACAGGTCAGGATGGTACGGATCTTCACTTCCTCCACAGGCTCGCCCTTCTTATTGACACCTGTTTCCATAATCCGTTTTGCACGGCCGGGTGTGATCATGTGGTTTGCACCGACGATCAGCTCGCCGTCCTTATCATAAATGTCTTCACAGGAATAGCGTCCTGTAATTCTGTCTTTTAAGCCTTCGATGGTTTCCTTGCCGTCCATGAACGCTTTTACAGACATGCCCGGAATCTTATCCTTGCCTTCTGCACAATCGATCTCACGGATGATCAGCTCCTGGGATACGTCTACCATTCGACGGGTCAGATAACCGGAGTCCGCAGTACGCAGAGCGGTATCGGACATACCTTTTCGTGCGCCATGGGCAGACATGAAGTATTCCAGTACGTCCAGACCTTCACGGAAGTTGGACTTGATGGGCAGCTCGATCGTACGACCGGTTGTATCCGCCATCAGACCACGCATACCTGCCAGCTGCTTGATCTGCTGGTTGGAACCACGGGCACCGGAGTCCGCCATCATGAAGATGTTGTTGTATTTATCCAGACCCTTTAACAGTACGTCGGTCAGCTCTTTATCGGTTTCCTGCCAGGTCTCGACAACGGCACGGTAACGCTCTTCTTCTGTGATCAGACCACGGCGGAAGTTTCTGCCGATCTTATCTACAGTCTTCTGAGCCTCAGCCAGCATCTCTGCCTTCTGTGCAGGCACAGTCATATCGGAAATGGATACGGTCATGGCAGCTCTGGTGGAATACTTGTAACCGATTGCCTTAACGTCATCCAGAACCTCTGCGGTCTTGGAAGCGCCGTGGGTATTGATTACTTTTTCCAGAATCTGCTTTAACTGCTTCTTGCCAACATGGAAGTCAACCTCCAGCTTTAAGAAGTTTTCCGGCTGGGTACGGTCTACATAGCCCAGGTCCTGAGGCAGGATCTCGTTGAAGATAAATCTGCCCAGTGTGGATTCTACGAATCCTGTTACGGTCTCGCCCTCTGCATTGACCTTGCTCATGCGGACATGGATACGGGAATGCAGGGTGCAGGCTTTATTTTCATAAGCCAGAATGGCTTCGTTTACGCTCTTGAAGTATTTTCCTTCGCCGACAGAACCGGGACGTTCCTGGGTCAGGTAATAAATACCAAGGACCATATCCTGGGAAGGTACGGCTACCGGTCCGCCATCGGAAGGCTTCAACAGGTTGTTGGGAGACAGCAGCATGAAACGGCACTCTGCCTGTGCTTCCTGAGAAAGCGGAAGGTGTACAGCCATCTGGTCACCATCGAAGTCGGCGTTGAACGCGGTACAAACAAGGGGATGCAGCTTGATCGCCTTACCTTCTACAAGGATCGGCTCAAATGCCTGGATACCCAGTCTGTGCAGTGTAGGTGCACGGTTCAGCATAACCGGATGCTCTTTGATGACATCTTCCAGAACGTCCCAAACCTGCGTATCCAGCCGTTCTACCAGCTTCTTCGCATTTTTGATGTTCTGGGAAATGCCTCTGCTTACCAACTCCTTCATTACAAAGGGCTTGAACAGCTCGATTGCCATTTCCTTCGGAAGACCGCACTGATAAATTTTCAGTTCGGGACCAACGACGATAACGGAACGTCCGGAATAGTCAACACGCTTTCCTAACAGGTTCTGACGGAAACGACCGGATTTACCCTTCAGCATGTCAGACAGTGATTTCAGTGCACGGTTACCGGGGCCGGTTACCGGACGGCCTCTTCTGCCGTTATCGATCAGAGCGTCTACCGCTTCCTGCAGCATTCTCTTCTCGTTGCGAACGATGATATCCGGAGCACCCAGCTCCAGCAGTCTCTTCAGACGGTTGTTACGGTTGATGATTCTTCTGTACAGGTCATTTAAGTCAGACGTTGCAAAACGTCCGCCGTCCAGCTGTACCATCGGGCGCAGATCCGGAGGGATTACCGGTACGGCATCCAGAATCATCCATTCAGGGCGGTTGCCGGACTCACGGAACGCTTCTACAACTTCCAGACGCTTGATGATTCTCGCACGCTTCTGTCCACTTGCATCCACCAGTTCATTTTTCAGGTCAACCGCTTCGGTTTCCAGATCGATGGCCTGCAGCAGCTCCTTAATGGATTCTGCACCCATGCCGACACGGAAACGGTTGCCCCAGGTTTCTCTTGCATCCTGGTATTCTTTCTCGGAAAGAACCTGCTTGTATTCCAGATTGGTGTCGCCCTTGTCCAGTACGATATAGGAAGCAAAGTAAAGCACCTTCTCCAGAACACGGGGGGACAGATCCAGGATCAGTCCCATCCGGCTCGGAATTCCCTTGAAATACCAGATATGGGAAACCGGCGCTGCCAGTTCAATATGTCCCATACGCTCTCTGCGGACGCTGGACTTGGTTACTTCAACACCACAGCGGTCGCAGACAACGCCTTTATATCTGATCTTTTTATATTTGCCGCAGTGGCACTCCCAGTCCTTGCTGGGTCCGAAAATCCGCTCACAGAACAGACCGTCCCGTTCGGGCTTGAGTGTTCTGTAGTTAATCGTCTCAGGCTTTGTTACCTCGCCTCTGGACCACTCACGAATCTTCTCCGGGGACGCAAGTCCGATCTTGATCGCATCAAACGTCATCGGCTGATAAACTTCGTTTTTTGTTTCAGACATCTTGGCACTCCTTTACATATCTTCGATTCGGCTTACTCTTCGTCAAAAGATTCCTCAAATCCGTCCTCTGCAGCATCTTCGGTGTAATCATCATCTGCGTTCACCAGCTCCTGTTTCTCGGAGTCGAATTCCTGCTTCTGATAACCCATCTTGCCCAGATTTTCTTCTTCGTTGTAGTTGTAGCCCTTGGAATCTCCTTCCATCTCATAGCGGTAATCCGTATCGCTGTAATCGACAGTTTCCATGATCTCAACTTCTGTATTATCCTCCCGCAGCACTCTGACATCCAGGCCGAGGGACTGCAGCTCTTTGAGCAGTACCTTGAAGGATTCCGGAATACCGGGTTCAGGGATGTTGTCGCCCTTGATGATCGCTTCGTAGGTCTTGACACGTCCTACTACGTCATCAGACTTCACAGTCAGGATCTCCTGCAGGGTGTAGGATGCACCGTATGCTTCCAGTGCCCAAACCTCCATCTCACCGAAACGCTGGCCACCGAACTGAGCTTTACCACCCAGAGGCTGCTGTGTTACCAGAGAGTAAGGACCGGTAGAACGTGCATGGATCTTATCGTCTACCAGATGGTGCAGCTTCAGGTAATGCATGTGACCGATGGTTACCATGCTGTCGAATTCTTCGCCGGTACGGCCATCCCGCAGTCTTACCTTACCTTCCTTGGAGATCGGAACGCCCTTCCAGAGCTTTCTGTGATCGCGGTTTTCATACAGATAATCCAGAACCTCAGGAAGCAGCTCTTCGCCATGCTTCTCTTTGAATTCATCCCATTCCAGGTTTACATAATCGTTTGCCAGTTCCAGGGTATCCTGAATATCTTTTTCGTTTGCACCGTTGAAGATCGGGGTTGCTACGTTAAAGCCGAGGGCTTTTGCAGCCAGAGAGAGGTGAATCTCAAGGACCTGACCGATATTCATACGGGAAGGTACGCCCAGAGGATTCAGTACGATGTCCAGCGGACGACCGTTGGGCAGGTACGGCATATCTTCTACAGGCAGTACACGGGAAACGACACCCTTATTACCATGACGGCCTGCCATCTTATCGCCGACAGAGATCTTTCTCTTCTGTGCGATATAGATACGAACCGCCTGATTTACACCGGGAGACAGCTCATCGCCATTCTCTCTTGTAAATACTTTGGCATCTACAATAATACCATATTCACCGTGAGGTACCTTCAGAGAGGTATCACGCACCTCACGCGCTTTTTCACCGAAGATCGCACGCAGCAGGCGCTCCTCAGCTGTCAGCTCGGTTTCTCCCTTGGGAGTTACCTTGCCGACCAGAATATCTCCGGCACGAACCTCAGCGCCGACACGGATAATACCTCTGTCATCCAGATCCTTGAGCGCTTCGTCGCCGACACCGGGAACATCTCTTGTGATTTCTTCCGGTCCGAGCTTCGTATCACGGGCTTCTGCTTCATATTCTTCAATATGGATGGAGGTATAAACATCATCCATAACCAGACGTTCACTCAGCAGTACAGCGTCCTCGTAGTTATAACCTTCCCAGGTCATGAACCCGATCAGAGGGTTCTTACCGAGTGCAAGTTCGCCTTCGGATGTCGAAGGACCATCTGCAATTACCTGTCCTGCTTCAACGTGGTTGCCTTTAAATACGATCGGTCTCTGGTTGTAGCAGTTGGACTGGTTACTTCTGGAGAACTTGGTCAGGTGGTATTCGATCTTCTCGCCATCATCTGCCGTCATACGGATCAGATTGGAGCATACATAGTCGATGGTACCGGACTTCTTTGCAACAACGCAGACACCGGAGTCAACGGCTGCCTTTACTTCGATACCGGTTCCGACTACAGGAGCCTCGGTTGTCAGAAGCGGCACTGCCTGACGCTGCATGTTGGAACCCATCAGCGCACGGTTCGCATCATCGTTCTGCAGGAACGGAATCAGTGCAGTCGCAACGGAGAATACCATCTGAGGGGATACGTCCATGTACTCGAAAACTGTCTTCGGATATTCGGATGTTTCATCCAGATAACGACCGGATACGTTGGCATTAACGAAATGTCCTTCCTCGTCCAATTCGGAGTTTGCCTGCGCCACATGGTAGTTATCTTCTTCATCCGCTGTCATATATACAACTTCATTGGTTACGCGCGGGTTTTCCGGATCGGTTTTGTCGATCTTACGGTAAGGCGCTTCAATAAAGCCGTATTCGTTGATCTTTGCATAGCTTGCAAGAGAGTTGATCAGACCGATGTTAGGACCTTCTGGTGTCTCGATCGGGCACATTCTTCCGTAATGGGAGTAGTGTACGTCTCGAACCTCGAATCCGGCACGGTCACGGGACAGACCGCCAGGTCCCAGTGCGGACAGACGACGCTTGTGCGTCAGCTCGCCCAGCGGGTTGTTCTGATCCATGAACTGAGACAGCTGGGAAGATCCGAAGAATTCCTTAACTGCAGCCTGTACGGGCTTGATGTTGATCAGAATCTGAGGAGAAATCTCCTCTGCATCATGAGTGGTCATACGCTCACGAACAACTCTTTCCAGTCTGGAAAGACCGATTCTGTACTGGTTCTGCAGCAGTTCGCCGACCGCACGGATACGACGATTGCCCAGATGGTCGATGTCGTCTTCGTTACCGATGCCGTACTCCAGATGCATGTTATAGTTAATGGAAGCCAAAATATCTTCCTTGGTGATATGCTTCGGAATCAGCTCGTGCACATTCTTGCGGATTGCTTCTGCAAGCGCTTCAGGATCCTGAGAATACTCTTCCAGAATCTGTGCCAGTACCGGATAGTAAACCAGCTCTGTCACGCCCAGCTCCTTGGGATCACAGTCTACATAGTGGGTCAGCTCAACCATCATGCTGGAAAGCACTTTGACTTTTCTTTCCTCGGTCTGGATGTACACATATGGAACTGCGCTGTTCTGAATCAGATCAGCCAGTTCTGCTGTTACCTTGGTGCCTGCTGTTGCCAGAATCTCACCGGTTGTGGTATCCACAACATCCTCGGCCAGTTCGTGGCCGCGGATACGGTTGCGCAGCAACAGTTTCTTATTGAATTTATAACGTCCTACTTTCGCCAGATCATATCTTCTGGGATCAAAGAACATCGCGTTAATCAGGCTTTCTGCGCTCTCTACGCTCAGAGGCTCGCCCGGACGGATTTTCTTGTATAACTCTAACAGACCCTCCTGATAGTTCTCAGAAGTGTCTTTTGCAAAGCTGGCTTCAATCTTGGGTTCATCGCCGAACACCTCACGGATCTCGTCATTGGTGCCAAGACCCAGGGCACGCAGCAGTACAGTGATCGGTACCTTACGGGTACGGTCCACACGAACGTAAAATACGTCATTGGAATCAGTCTCATACTCCAGCCACGCACCACGGTTCGGGATTACTGTACAGGAATACAGCTTTTTACCAATCTTATCATGACCGATGCCGTAATAGATGCCGGGGGAACGCACCAACTGGCTGACAATTACACGCTCCGCGCCGTTGATAACGAACGTGCCGGTCTCGGTCATCAACGGTAAATCGCCCATAAAGATCTCGTGTTCACTGATTTCTTCTTTTTCCTTATTATACAGACGTACCTTCACCTTGAGAGGAGCTGCATATGTCGCATCTCTTTCCTTGCACTTCTCAATAGAATATTTCACGTCTTCTTCACACAGCTCGAAGTCTACAAATTCCAGACTCAGATGTCCGCTGTAATCGGAAATCGGAGAAATATCGTCAAACACCTCTTTTAAACCTTCATCAAGGAACCACTTATAGGAATTCTTCTGAATTTCTATAAGGTTGGGCATTTCCAATACTTCTTTCCGTCGTGCATAACTCATACGCATGTTCTTGCCGGTGGCAATTGGACGTATTCTGTTTTTTTCCATTGACACTTCACCCCGTTCTTATCATTGATTTCTTGAAACTATTACTTTTCGGTATCTAAGCAAGTAAATCCATTGCATAAAAAATGGCATACTCTAACACAATAGTGCACACTACAATCTAACACAATCCATTCTGTCTGTCAACTGATATTTTTAAAAACAAAAAAAGAATGTGCCTTGGCACATTCTCGCGCCGAGGCGCGGTTGCTTCGGCAACCATCTACCCCTGCGTCGAGTGCGCATCCTCGTAGAGCGTTTTTATTTCATAGGACGCATTTTCCTATGAAATAAAAAGGAAAGGCGTCCGCATTCGCGAACGCCTTTGTGGTAAGATATGGTCTCAATTATTTCAGAGTAACCTTAGCGCCTTCAGCATCCAGCTTCTTCTGGATATCTTCAGCTTCTTCCTTGGAAACGCCTTCCTTCAGAACCTTAGGAGCGCCATCTACAACTTCCTTAGCTTCCTTCAGGCCCAGACCGGTAACTTCACGAACAACCTTGATAACCTTAACCTTGTTAGGGCCAACCTCGGTCAGTTCTACATCGAACTCGGTCTTCTCTTCAGCTGCTGCTGCTTCGCCGCCTGCTGCTGCTACAACAACGCCTGCTGCTGCGGATACGCCGAACTCCTCTTCGCAAGCCTTTACCAGATCGTTTAACTCTAATACGGTCATCTCTTTGATTGCTTCAATAAATTCCTGAGCGGATAATTTTGCCATTTTAATTTACCTCCGTTTTAAATTATTGTTTTGTCAGCCGCATCTGCGGCTCAGTTTCTTTTTCGAAAAAAAGATTATTCTGCAGCGGGTGCTTCTTCTGCAGGTGCTGCTTCGCAGTTTGCTGCGCCGCCTTTCTCTGCGATCTGATTCAGAACGCGAGCCATGTTGGTGATAGGAGACTGCATGCTGCCCAGCAATCTGGAAATAAGAGCTTCTCTTCCAGGGATCTTAGCGATCTCCATGATTCCTGCTGCATCGTATGCATTGCCTTCTACAACGCCGCCCTTGATCTCCAGCTTGTCAGCTGTCTTAGCGAAGTTAGCCAGCTCTCTTGCAGGAGCGGTTGCGTCAGTAGTAGAGATTGCGATTGCGCTGGGGCCTTCCAGATACGGAGCCAGAGCCTCGAAATCTGTTCCCTTGAACGCAAAGTTCATCATTGTGTTTTTGTACACCTTGTAAGTAACACCAGCTGCACGAAGCTGCTTACGAAGTGCGGTATCCTGCTCAACGGTCAGACCACGGTAGTCTACCAGAACAACAGACTGCGCATCTTTCACTGCTTCAGCGATCTCTGCTACTACAGGTGCTTTCAGTTCAACTTTTGCCATTTTCTTACCTCCTTTTAGATTCTTCTGCCGAATAAAAGAAGTTGTTCGTACAAAAAAACCTCTCTATCCAAAGACAGAGAGGGAAATTCATCGCATTTCTTTCACTCCTCGGCAGGCGCTTCTCCTTACACCGGTTATCCGGTACCTGCTGTCTTCGGCACGGTCTCAACGACCTTGTTTACATTAGCATAATAGGTAGGGGATTGTCAAGGAGTTTTTCTATTTTTTTATTACAGTTCACTCGTACCTTCTTATAAGCAGATTTCACGCTTGCATGAAAATCTGCTTATAAGAAGGTACGAAGGGAGCGCCATTTTATGAGCAAAAATGAGCTGCGAAGCAGCGGAGAGCGTCGAAGACGCGCTTTTGCGAATGGCGCGGGTGAACTGTAACCTCGTGGAGCGAGGGGGCAGATTTCACGCTTGCATGAAAATCTGCTTACAAGAAGGTACGAAGGGAGCGCCATTTTATGAGCAAAAATGAGCTGCGAAGCAGCGGAGAGCGTCGAAGACGCGCTTTTGCGAATGGCGCGGGTGAACTGTAACCTCCCGGAAGCTTCCCGCGGTAAACTACTGTTTCACCGCATGTTCTTCGGCATCCACCCGTGGCTCCAGCAGCGGCACAGGTCCCAGCTGTCCAGGCTTGTTGTGTACATCGGTTCCTGTCTGTCGCGGTAGAGCTGGTAATTCCAGTAAAACGAGCCTGCTGCGTTGCAGTCGTCCCAGGTTTTTAACTGCATCCGCGCAACCCTCCGGTAGACCTTTTTACGCCATGCTTCGTCTTTTTCATAGGAAGATTTTCCATAGCGATCCGCCACGCGGTTACACAGGCACCATTCCCCCACCAGCACCGGCGTATAGCGTCCCGCCCGCTGGATCTGGCGTTCGTAAAAGCGTAAAAGAAGCTGATACGGCAGCAGATTATGTAAATGCAGAAAGCTGTCCAGCATCCACAGATAAACGTGAACATCCAACATGACATTTTTCATACCGTTTTTTACAAAAAAATCTTTCCAGCGGCTCAGCCGGAACCCGTCATGAAACACGATCAGCTTCTCCGGATCCATGACCGCCCGAAGTGTTTCATAGGCTTCTTTATAGAAGGTTTTCAGGAAACGCATGGGCACATGGCTGCTGCCGATTGCTTCTCCCTGATCGAGCGCCTGCTTCCGACTCGGCGCAAACAGATAGACCCGAAAGCTGATGGGCTCGTTAAGCACTTCGATGCCAAGCAACCCTTTCCGATGCCCGTAACGCTTCCCCAGCCGTTCTAACACATATAATACATAAGCGACCTCTTTCGGATTCCGGTGCCATTTGCAGACACCGGTGATGCCGCCGTTGTCATAGCTGTTCTGCCCGCCCGGCACGGTATGCAGATCGATCAGCACCTTTAACCCATACTTTTCCGCATAGTCCATCGCCTGATCGACATATTCGATGCAGCCGGAATATGGTTTTCTGTCCCCGAACACGAAATATGGAACCGGCAGGCGCACCGCGTTAATGCCGTGCGCAGCAATTTTAGCAAAATCCGCTTCTTCGATATAGGTATCCCTGTGTTTTTTCATCAGCGGACGCAGCTTTTTTGCCGGAACCTTGCGGTTTAGCCAGACCTCGTCCTCCGCGCAGTTTTCCTCGAACAAAAACGGCTGCATCCATTTTTCCAGAACAAGCCAATTGCCAAGATTTACGCCAACGATTTTTTTCCGTTCCTCTGACATAGCTCTGCCTCCTGCGTCAGTTCTGACAGAAAATCTGCTCCTCCGTAACCGGCTTGTAGCAGCTCAGTGTCTTGCTGTCCAGATCGGTTCTATGCATGTCTACTGCGCTGATCTGGTGGTTGTCATAGGTTGTATAATAGTAAATCCCTTTGGAAGCGTTGCAGCAGGACGTGTAAATCGTGATCTCATACTTTCCCTCCGCCACCTCGCAGCAGCCTCTCTGCTGATCAACCGAACCAAGGATGTGAAAAAACTGGCTGACGCTTTCTTTTTCAGAATCCCCGGAAACGGAATTGCATTTCACAAACGCCACGCGCGCAAATCTCGACTCCGAAGAGAGATCTCCCGGAAGCCCCATCGCACCCATACCCCTGCTGTAGCTTGTAAACGGAATCTGACCGGAAAATCTGTGCTCCGGCTGCTTCGGAGATAATCCTGCATAGTTATTTAACTGGAACATCTGCATCGGAAAGGGCGGGTTATTCGTCAAAACTCCTGCTGGATTGTCATAGACCTGCAGCCCGTCCTTCGTGCATTCCAGCGTTATCGCCCCACTTGCATCCGCAATGATCCAGTGCAGCTGTGCAGCAGGAAAATCTCCAAAGGGCGTTCCGACCAGGTTCATCTTTGCAAGCAGTTTTCTGACCTCCTGCAGATTGGCACACTGTCCAAGCACCCATGGAATCAGCTCGTACTGCGCCACATTTTCTCGTCCTTCTTCCACTTTCTGATACACTGCGTTGCCGACAAAATTCAATCCCGCCATGCCGACACCCTTTTCATTGACCGCATCATAGTACAACGGATATCCATCCGCCACATGTGCCATACCGATCATCCCATAATGCGAATCGCATTTTCCTATATGGCAAAAATCCAACGGAAATCTGCGCGGTGTTACCACAATCTCGTCTCCATAAGAAAACTCATAATCCAGCGTCCTGCCGAAATAAAAGTCTTTTGTCTGATACGTTGCTGCTGTACACATAATTTTCTCATCCTTTCTTTGTCACAAATCCGTCCCCATCGATCGTTACGCCTGGAGAAATCTTTCTCATATAGGAAAGCACGCGCTCCTTTTCCGTCCCGTGCAGCATCGTTACGCTGCAGTCCTGCTGTCTGCCCGGAATAAACTGCAGGCTCTTAAAGCCATTTGCATCCAGCGTCAGCTTTACCAGACAGGTATCCTGTGCTTTGGAATTAAACAGAAAGTTTCCAAGGCTGTACATCACCGGTGTATCCTCACAGTAACCGAACTGCTGCAGCACATGCGGATGATCTCCGATGATCAGATCCGCACCTGCATTCGAAATTTTGACCGCCTGATCCTTCTGTGCCCAATCCAGCTGATCCGTAGCTTCCGTTCCCCAATGAATATAAACGATCACATAGTCGCTGACCTGTTTGGCGTTTGCAACTACCTCTAACAGTTTGTCCACATTCCAACAGCGAAATACACCCGGACTGTTCTGCGTCGCTTCCTTTGTATCCGGATTCTCTGTCCGCTCGATCTGCGTTGCGGCAACAAATGCGATCTTCTGGTCATTTACAATAAAATAAACCGGCTTGATCGCTTCTTCCAGATTACGCCCCGCGCCGACATAGGGCATTCCGATTCCATTTAAGGTATCCAATGTATCCAGAAACGCTATCTTGCCGTAGTCATACGCGTGATTGTTCGCCAGAGAAACGATGTCAGCCCCCATGTCAAGCAGATAGGATGCATATTCCGGCTTGGCACGGAACGTGAATTTCTTGTTTTCTGTCGGAGTTCCGCGGTCGCTGTAGGGAAATTCGTTATTTACCATAAAAATGTCCGCGCTGCGCATCACATCCAGCATTTCCTGCGAAATGCTGCCCTCAATGCCCCTGCCGCGCTGGTTCATTTTTACTTTGACCGCATAACGGTCATCAAACAGAATGTCCCCCGCGAACACAATCGTCGTTTCATTCGGGCTTGCCGCCGTTTTTGCATAAATATTCTGCTGCCGACACAACGCCTCATCTACAAGCAACGCGTCGTATTTTCCTACGGGCTTTGCCGACTGTGCACTCGCCAAAACGCTTTCCGCTGCCTGGACATCTTCCACAAGGTTCGCCAGCTGGCTTTCCAGCTTCACCGCTACAAGCTGCGGGCTTCCAACAGCCCAGATCATGCTGCAGCCCAAAACTACGCTTCCGAGCGCAATCGTCAAAATCAGCGTAATCAGAAAAATATGGCTTCCATGTCTTTTTCTTCGTCTTTTCTCGATCATAGCTCCTCACTTTTCCTGTAAACATTTTACTGCAGCAGCTGCCAGATCATGATTCCAATCCAGAATGCGCCATACAGTAAGATTCCGGGATTTCCAATCATGACCGCCGCTTTCTTTTTGCCTAAGGAAGCAACTTTCTCTTCCGGTGCGCAGCATACAAACTTTTTGCGGTTCAGCCACGTCAAAATCAGTCCGGCTCCTGCCATCATCAGAATCAGTGACGCATAAGAGCCGAAAATGAACATTCCGACAATTCCGTTCCCCAGATCCGCCAGAACCGCCAGATTCTTTGTATTTAAAAATTCCGTCAATGTTTCCCATCGTATCCATATAGCCCGTCACCCGAAGCATCCATGTACCGAGGGAAGAGCCGATAAAATTGATCGCCATATGGAGTCCGATGGTATATCGCAGTTTTCCGGTTTTTACATATATAAATCCCAAAAACAGACCGAGCAGGAATGCATAGGAAAACTGATTCAAATTTCCATGGAACAGTCCAAAAAACAGTCCGGAGGCAAGCACCGCCGCAAGCTCTCCATATTTTACAATCCGCTCCGTCAAAAGCTTCCGAAACAACAGTTCTTCTGCCGTCGGCGCGATCAAAACTGCAATAACAAACGTCACCCACGGATTCAGCTGCATCACCGTCGATACCAGTGGATTATCAACGCCGGTTCCTTTTACCATTCCGATCCCAAAGGTCAGCGCCGTCCCGATCAGGTTTCCTGCGTACATCAGACCGTAGCACATGAGAAATGCTATGATCCACTGTCCTGCGGTCATTTTCCTTTCTTCGATCTTCTGGGCCGGAATTCTGCTGACCAGCCAGCCCATAAACGGCATGGAAATCCCATACATCGTCAGCATCAGTACGATAAACGAACCGTTTGCATCCGCCATTACACCCGGCACGAATTTTTTACCGACCATCGCCGCCAGAAACTGTACGGCGTATATTACAATCGATCCTGCCAGATAAGCAAAACCAATTTTCGAAAAGTGTCTTCTGATTTCTTTTTCCATAATTCTCCCTCCGGACATCTCCCGGACTTTTTCCTACAGTTATTCCCTTGTATCTAACATTGTGACCTGTTTTAGGCGGTTTGTCAACCGCAGTGGGCGTAAGCCAAAACCAGGCGGCATGCTCCTGATTCGGACAGCATACCGCCTGGTTTTCTTCTATATTTTAAAAATGTTTCTGGGTTTTTTCCTCCCGCGCAAATGGGATTTCTACAGCTTTCGCACGTTGTACTTTTAGAATTTCACACACATTTTCTCACAAACTTTTTCCAGGGCTTGATCCCCATCAGGCACAGAAGCGTACCGCACAGTGCGGCGATTGTCCAGAACAGGATAACTAAGTTCCAGCCACTCTTATCCGCAATCCACGCAATCCCATAGCTGGAAATTGCGCTGCCCACATAGGTGCAGGAGTTTACCAGTCCGGAGATAAAACCGACACGGTTGAACTTTTTGAAGAACGGCGGAATCATACTGACCAGAATCATATTGACGCCGTGCATGCAGCCCGTAATCAGTGCAGACAGAAAAACGGACAACACTGCATTGCCGTTTGGCATCAGCCATAACAGAAACGCTGCCACAAATCCGGGAGCAAAGATTGCCATCCCACAGCGCAATTCGTTGTGAATCAGCTTCCGGTTGATCAGGGATGCGATCTGTGAACACACAATACCAAACAGAGGCAAAGCAATACCGGTCAGGATCGAAATAGAGCTTGCCAAATGAAAGGTTTCGGAAATATAGCTTGGCATCCAGGTCGTAATACCGTCACGCAGAATGCCCTGCATCATAATTGCAAGCATGATAATTGCAAGCATCGGCGCGGTTTTTTCCGGTAAGGGAATTGTTTTTTGCAAAGCAGATGTATTTTCTTCCAGGCTTGTGCCATTTTCCGTGCCCGCATCGCCACGGGAGGCACCTGCAGTTGCCTTCGTAAAGCTCCCTGCAGAACTCTTCTGCATTCTTTTTTCCGCAGAACCGATGGCTTTTATCCACGCAAATGCAAATAGGACCGCACAACCTGCACAGAGGAAAAACAGGCTTCTCCAGCCTTTCCACACAATGCAGACAGGTGCAAACAGATAAAGGAAGATCGTGCCGGCAGAAGATCCCCAGCCGACCCAGACGCAGCTTTTCTTATAGGTATCCTGGTCAAGATAATCCGACAAAAGCCGGACCATCGGAGGCCACATCAGTGCCTGGGCAAAACCGTTGATACACCAGAAAACAAGCATCGCGGCCGGTCTTGAAAACAGTGGAACACAGACATTCATACCTGCAGAGACCATCAGTCCGATAAACATCAGATAGCGCGGCTTGATCCGGTCTCCGAGCCATCCGCTGATCAATTGTCCGATACCATAGGTCACGAAGCTTCCGGTTACCGCCATGGATGCTGACATTTTCGTGATTCCTTCTGAATTGACAATTTCCAGAAGCACTGTGCCGTAGTTGATCCGTGTAATGTAGCTGACAAAATATGCAGCAACACAAAATCCGATTAATATTCTTTCCGCCTGATGATCCTGTTGTTTCACTGCTTCTGTTCTCCTCTGATCATTTCTATTCCGTTTTCCTGATAGAGCTCCAGGATTTCTTTCCGCAGGCCGCTGTCCGTGACAAATGTTACGGCTTCGTTGACATCCGAAAGCTTTAGCAGCGCGCTCTTTTCAAACTTGTCACTGTCCGCCAGAAAAACACTCCGATCCGCATGCTTCATCATCGCCCGCTGTAAATGGTACAGCTCCTGATCATAGTCCATTATGCCGTTCTGCAGAGAAATAGCGGATGGAAACAAAAATGCTGTCTTTGCATGAAACTGTTCCAGCATTTGCAATGCCCACTGCCCGCAGAATGCATTTTCATCCCGAAGGTATGCCCCTGCACACAGATAGAGGGTAAATCCTTCTTTTTTCTTCAGTATCTCAAACACATGCAAGGAATAGGTAATCACTGTCAGCCGTTCAAACTCTTCTGCAAGCATTTTTGCAAACGCTATCGCAGTGCTTCCGGAATCCACCATCAGCACATCTCCTTCCCGGATCAGGCCTGCCGCATACCCGGAAAGCTCTTCCTTCTTCTGCGGATTTTCTTCTGTCCTTTCTTCCAGCCGGTGATATTGCTTTGCCACAGCTATGCCGACTGCACCGCCGTGTACCCGATGCAGACAATCCTGCCGTTCCAATTCCAGAAGATCTCTGCGGATCGTCTCAACTGACACACCAAACTGCTTTGTGAGTTCGTGAATCCGAACTGCTCCGTCCCTCCTGATCTGGCTTACGATCTGTTCCTGCCGTTCGATTGCAAGCATCCCTTTTCCTCCTGAAATCCCACATGTTTCACTTCTTTTACAAGATCTTTACACAGAATAACATATAAATCCACATAATACAACATTATTCCTTGTTTTTCCACATCCCCTTTTTTTCTGAAGGCGCAAACATGGACCGAAAAAATCCCAGAAGTCCTTTGCCGTAAAACAGCAATTTCATATGAAAAAAACAGCAAAAGCAGGCTAGCTGTTTTTACTGTTTTCAGGTATGATGAAGAAAAAAAGAACACGATTCTTTTTTCATAAAAAGTAGAAAAGGAGTAATCACATGATCAGAGTAACTGTATGGAATGAGTTCCGCCATGAAAAAGCCTCCAAAGAGGTTGCAGCCATTTATCCGAACGGCCTGCATGCAACAATTGCCGAGTTCCTGGGCAAAAATGATGACATCGAATGCCGCCTGGCATGTCTGGATGATCCTGAGCACGGTCTGACCGACGACGTTCTGGACAACACTGACGTCCTGATCTGGTGGGGCCATATGGCTCACGATCAGGTATCCGACGCGGTTGTAGATAAGGTACAGGATCACGTCCTGCGCGGCATGGGTCTGATTGTCCTGCATTCCGGACATAATTCCAAGATCTTCAAGAGACTGATGGGAACCAGCTGCAGCCTGAAATGGCGTGACGGTGCCAGAGAACGTCTCTGGTGCGCAAATCCCGGTCATCCCATTGCACAGGGTCTTCCGGAGCACTTTGAACTGGACGTTGAAGAGATGTACGGCGAATTCTTTGATATTCCCGAACCTCTTGAAACTGTATTCATCGGCTGGTTCAACGGCGGCGAAGTATTTAGAAGCGGCGTAACCTTCCGGCGGGGTCTTGGTAATGTATTTTACTTCCAGCCCGGACACGAAGCCAACCCGACCTTCCATAACGAAAACATTCAGAAGGTCATCACCAACGCAGTTCGCTGGGCAGCACCTACTACCAAAAGGCCCGAAATCTTCTGCCCTTGCGTAGAGCCGCTGGAGAATGTGTGAGTGATCTGATGGCTGATAAAATTCATAGGACGCATTTTCCTATGAAACAATAGAATGCACGCTCTGCGAGCATTCTATTGCCATGAATAAAAAAGAATGTGCCAAGGCACATTCTCGCGCCGAGGCGCGGTTGCTTCGGCAACCATCTACCCCTGCGCCGAGTGCGCATCCTCGCGGAGCGTTTTAATTTCATAGGACGCATTTTCCTATGAAACAATAGAATGCACGCTCTGCGAGCATTCTATTGTCATGAATTAAAAAGTCCCATGTCTGAACCCGAAAAGGAACAGACATGGGACTTTTCTATTTTCATGCAGGTACCTGCAAAAGCGCTGACTGCAGCAACAACTACACCACCCGGCACACTGCACACATAAAAAAAGACAGGTCTGCGAGCCGAAGCTCTGCAGAACCTGTCTTTTATACGTAAGCTCACGTCACACGCAATACTCACATTTATTCCCTTTGGATTAGCAGTATTTAGCGGTAGAAACCTTCACACCAGGGCCCATGGTGGTAGCCAGGGTGATGCTCTTTAAATACTGACCCTTCAGTGCGCTCGGTTTTGCTTTCATGATAGCATCCATCAGCGCTTTGTAGTTCTCAGCCAGAGCTTCTTCAGAGAAGGAAGCCTTACCAACCGGAACGTGGATGATGTTGGACTTGTCCAGTCTGTATTCGATCTTACCTGCTTTGATATCATTGATCGCTTTGGTTACATCCATGGTAACTGTGCCGGCCTTCGGGTTAGGCATCAGACCTTTCGGTCCAAGGACTTTACCCAGACGACCTACAACGCCCATCATGTCAGGAGTTGCAACTACAACATCGAAATCCAGCCAGCCTTCGTTCTGGATCTTGGGGATCAGCTCATCGCCGCCAACAAAGTCAGCGCCTGCTGCCTGAGCCTCATCGAGCTTAGCGCCCTTAGCGAATACCAGAACCTTAACGGTTTTACCAGTTCCGTTGGGCAGTACAACTGCACCACGGATCTGCTGCTCAGCGTGACGGCCGTCGCAGCCTGTTCTGATATGCACTTCTACAGTCTCATCGAATTTAGCTGTTGCGGTTTTCTTTACAAGGCCAATCGCTTCTGCAGGATCGTACTGTGTTGCGCGATCCACCAGTTTAGCGGCTTCGCCGTATTTCTTTCCATGTTTCATGTTCATTACCTCCATTGGTTGTTAACGTAATGCTTTCTACTCTGCATTACTCCCAGTTCTATTTACTCAGTCCTCTACAACAATACCCATGCTTCTTGCTGTGCCGGCGATCATGCTCATAGCAGATTCGATGCTTGCAGCATTCAGATCAGGCATCTTCAGCTCTGCGATTTCACGAACCTTGTCCTTGGAAATCGTAGCAACCTTTGTCTTGTTCGGAACTGCAGAAGCAGACTTCAGATTGCATGCCTTCTTCAGCAATACAGCAGCGGGCGGAGTCTTGGTAATGAAGCTGAAGCTTCTGTCCGCATAAACGGTAATTACAACAGGGATGATAACATCGCCCTTGTCAGCTGTTCTTGCATTGAACTGCTTTGTAAACTCTACAATGTTTACACCATGCTGACCCAGTGCAGGACCTACCGGGGGAGCCGGTGTTGCCTTGCCAGCAGGGATCTGTAACTTAATGTAACCGGTAACTTTCTTTGCCATGTCAGGCACCTCCTAAATATATTGTGGTATGGCGCAGCGTTTTCTCCTGCTCCAGCGGCAGGACACTGCTTCCACTGCTCAACGGATCGCTCCACTGAACGTCTCTGTGACCGCGTCCTAAAACGCTTAATCTAATTTCCGAACCTCCGAGAAGCTGATCTCTACAGGGGTATCCCTGCCGAACAGTTCTACGTTAATGGTTACGGTCTGTTTGTTATAGTCGATCTTGTAAACAGCGCCGACAGTATCTTTCCATGCGCCGGCAACGACTACGATGGTATCTCCTTCTGTAAAATCGATGGAGACATTGTCCGATTTGATGCCCAACGGCTTCATCTCGGCTTCAGACAGCGGAACAGGCTTGCTCCCCGGTCCAACGAATCCGGTCACACCTCTGGTGTTGCGGACAACATACCATGTGTCATCATTCATAATCATATTTACAAGAACGTATCCCGGAAACAGCTTCTTTTGAACGGTCTTTTTCGCACCGTTTTTCATCTCCACAACTTCCTGCATGGGGACGCGAACTTCCAGGATCTCATCTTCTAAATGCCGGTTCTCGATGGTTTTTTCCAGGTCAGCTTTGACCTTGTTCTCATATCCGGAATAGGTATGAGCTACATACCATTTTGCTTCTGCCATAAGAATCTCCTCACTTACATTGTCAAGAAATTGACACCGTACTGCGCTGCTACATCGATGAGCGAAATAATAATGCCCATAACAATAGAAACAAATACGACAGCAACGGACTGTTTTAACAGGGTATCCTTATCCGGCCAGATGATCTTCTTGAACTCGGCTTTGACACCGTCAAAGAATTTTACTTTGGGTGCCTTAGGCGTCTTGGACACTTTTTGTTCGTTTGACATACTCTGCAAACTCCTTTCAAAAGCAACGCGCCGCCGACAGCGGTCCCTCAGGACACATCACGGCAATTATTTTGTCTCTTTGTGCGTTGTGTGCTTCTTGCAGAATCTGCAGTATTTCTTGGTTTCCATTCTGTCAGGATGCGCCTTCTTATCCTTGGTTGTGTTATAGTTGCGCTGTTTGCATTCTGTACATGCCAGTGTGATTCTTGTACGCATTTTTCCACCTCCGTGCGTGCTCTTATTCTTCGCGCGCCTTCTTACGTCCTGCTGTAAAAAACTTCCGCCAGATCGCTCTGTCAGCGACTTTTTACATTCGTCCGTCGCTCTGCGCGTCTCTCGTGCACTCCCTCAAAATCCCGTCAAACGGCGGTATGAGGTCGTCTGCCTGGGTCACTCCTTCTTGCCCGCGCCTTCTGAAAACTTTCAAAATTTGCGCACAAAAAAAAGACCTCAGATCTATCTTGCCTTTCGACTATACCATAGACTGAGGCCTTTCGTCAATACATTTTTACACAGTTTACTCGTATCCTGCGACGGGCGAATTTCATGCTTGCATGAAAATTCGTCTGACGCAGGATACGAAGGAAGCGCCTCTCTATGAGCAAAAGAAGCGATGGCACAGCCAGCGCGGCGAGCATCGAAGATGCGTTTTTGCGAATGGCGCGGTAAACTGTTTCGTAACCTCCTGGAATGCGCCTGCAAGCGAATTTCATGCTTGCATGAAAATTCGTCTGACGCAGGACACGAAGGAAGCGCCTCTCTATGAGCAAAAGAAGCGATGGCGCAGCCAGCGCGGCGAGCATCAAAGATGCGTTTTGCGAATGGCGCGGTAAACACAGGAAGGACTTATCGTGCCAGCTCCTCTTTTACCATGTCCAGTGCACTCCGGATAACTTTATCCATATCATAATATTTATACTGTCCCAGGCGTCCGCCGAACAGGACATTTGCTTCCTTTTTCGCAAGCTCTGCATACTGTGCATAGAGTGCGCCGTTTTTCTCATCGTTGATCGGATAGTACGGTTCGTCACCCTTTTTCCAGGTCGCGGGATACTCTCTCGTGATGACGGTTCCCTCTCCGGTCTGGAACTCGAAATGCTTGTGCTCGATGATGCGGGTGTAAGGAACCTCGCGTTCCGTGTAGTTGACAACTGCGTTGCCCTGATAGTTATCCTCTTCCGGAAGCTCTTCGGTTTCAAACCGCAGGGAACGGTATTCGAGCGTCCCGAGGCGATAATGATAATACTCGTCGATCATACCGGTATAGAGCAGTCTGTCCCAGCTGTCCTGTTCATCTGCAGTCCTGGCCACATTGGCTGTCTGGTATTCCTGAAGGGAAACACCGGTCAGAACCGGAATGTCTTCCAACAGTTTCTCAACAATCTGCGTATAACCACCCTCGGGGATTCCCTGAAAACGGTCATTAAAATAGTTGTTATCATAGGTAAACCGAAGTGGCAGGCGGCGGATAATAAACGCCGGAAGGTCTTTGCAGTCACGTCCCCACTGCTTCTCCGTATAGCCCTTGACGAGCTTTTCATAAACGTCGCGTCCCGCAAGCTGCAGTGCCTGCTCTTCCAGGTTCTGCGGCGTAATCCCGGCAAACTCTCCGGTCTGCTTTGCGATGATTTCCTTCGCCTCTTTCGGCGTCTTAATATTCCACATCCGGCTGAATGTGTTCATATTAAAAGGAAGGTTATAGAGTTCATCCCGATAAACTGCAACCGGAGAATTGACATAGTGGTTGAACCGGGCATACTGGTTTACATAATTCCAAACTTCTTCATCGGAAGTATGAAAAATATGGGCACCATACCGATGTACGTTGATGCCCATAACCTTTTCCGTATAAATATTCCCGGCAATATGATCTCTCTTCTCCACTACCAGAACCTTACGTCCCTGTTTGTGCATCTCATGTGCAAATACAGCGCCGAAGAGCCCAGCTCCTGCAATCAGATAATCATAGTGCATACTTTGTCTCCTGCTTTGTCAGCGATTATTTCGCTTTGTATTTTTTAATCTGCCCAAAGTCTTCCATCAGATCCATGACCTTGTCACGTCCTTCCTGATTCAGCTTTACATATGCCTGCATGACACGGTTCTCCAGCAGCTGCTCGCTGATGGTGGTGTCTCTTTCCAAAGAGCTGAAGTCCACTGGATTTAAGTTCAGCTTATTGCACATTTTGATTACGGTACCATATGCCATGCCATCGATGCCTCTCTCCAGCGCCGTTACCAAAGTGCTGTAAGGGATCTGCATATCCATCGCAAACTGTCTTACACTTCTGTACTGACTTAAAATTTCCTTTTTCAGAATTTGTGCCTTCGTCATTTCTTTCCCTCCATTGTTGTTTCGTAAATCATCTTGTCATGAATTGACTTATGGGCTCACCGTTCTATTGTACACAACGGCATCGCGTGTTGCAACACTCTCTTCTCAAAATTGTAAATTCATTCTTAGAGAAAGAGAGCCCCCTTCTCTTATTCTTCCCTACAACTAATCGATATTTTACTGTAATTTCTTCGCTTTGTCAATTTTCTTTTGTAAATATATCATACAAAACCCAAACCATTTTTCTGTGCAAACTTACTATCCAGGGCAGGTTTAAAGTTTCTTTTATTCGTCTTCCACCAGCCGCATTCCGGCGGTTTCTGTCACTGGAAGCGAAAAGACGATCGACTTTGCCTTGCTTTCCAGCCCCGCCTTTTCCATGATCGCTTTCATAATTGCATTTTTGTCACAGTTCTTGACGACAATCAGGATCATCTCTTTTTCGGTTGCAAGGGAAAAGCCGAGGAACTGCTCCGCTTTCTGCATGCCGGTTCCCTTTGCATGAATGACCGTTCCGCCCGCCGCGTTCGCGCTGCGCGCCGCTTCCATGATATATTCCGTGTAGCCCTGATTCGCCACCACTACCAGAAGTTCATACTTTGTGTCCTTCAATGTGCTTTCCTCTCCTTTTTCAAATCCACGCCCTTCCGTCAGAAACTGCAGCTGCTTCTTGCCGCCGATGCTGCTGACGGGAATCACAAAGGCGATTCCGGTTCCAGGGATATCAATTTTCAGCCGCTTTTCCAGCCCGCTGCGGATTTCCTTCCATTCCCTGCCTGTCACGAACGCAAACTGGATTGCTTTTTCCGCCGCTTCCAGACCGAAGGAATCCAGCACCTCGCTCGTCGCCGTTCCCCTTCCCAACGTCACCATCGTCACAGTCACGCCGTATTCTTTATAAAACGCCAGAAGCCGGCGGTGAAAATTCCGGTCACTGATCGTAACCATTAAATATAATTCGCTCATTTATCCTCACATTCCGCAGCGTTGCGCTGCGTATATTCTCTGCAACACGGCGCTCCTATATCCTCTGCTTCCTTCCTGCCTCTCCGTGCTGCCATCGCTGTAATACGCGCTCCCCGCGTGCATTACAGTTCGATGATTGCATCGTCATCCAGCAGGTCGAAGGCATAGGCAGGCGCAGGAACCGCTGCTGTCTTTTTCTTTTCTGCCAGTTTGGAATACAGCCCCATCACCTGAATCGTGATAAGCGGCGTCATCGCAACCATCGCTACTACGCCAAACGCATCCGTTACGATGTTACCGCCGAGCGCCACGCACGCCCCCTGCGCCAGTGGTAACAGAAATGCCGCCGTCATGGGTCCGGAAGCAACACCGCCGGAGTCAAATGCGATCGCCGTATAGATTTTCGGTACAAAAAACGAGATCACAAGGGCGATCGTATAGCCCGGAATTAGAATCCAGAGAATTGAAATGCCGGTCAGCACGCGGATCATCGCAATTCCGAGGGAGATCGCCACACCTGCGGAAAGCGCCGTACCCATTGCACGCGCCGAGATCGCGCCGTCCGTGATTTCTTCAACCTGTTTGTTCAGAACATAAACGGCAGGCTCCGCTTTTACGATGAAGTAACCCATCACCATCGCAATCGGCACAATTACCCACGGATGGGAAAGCCCCGCCAACACCTGTCCCAGATAGTTGCCCGCCGGCATAAAGCCGACGTTTACGCCGGTCAAAAACAGCACCAGACCGATATAGGTATAAACCAGACCGATCAGGATTCTCGTCAGGTTTCTGCCCGAAAGCTTCAGGATCAATGCCTGGAACACTGCAAAAAACAGCACGATCGGAAGCAGGGACAGTGCGATTTCTTTCATATATGTGGGAAGCTCTACCGCAAACAGGTTCCACAACTGCTTTGAATCTGCGATTTCCGGGATTACAGGAGGCGTATACGCCGCGCTGTCCGGATTGTAAATCAACCCCAACATCATGACTGCCAGGATCGGACCGATCGAACACAGCGCAACCAGACCGAAGCTGTCATCCGCTGCATGGCGGTCGCTTCGCGTTGCAGAAATACCAACGCCCAGCGCCATAATAAACGGCACCGTCATCGGTCCCGTGGTCACACCGCCGGAATCGAACGCTACGCTCAAAAATTCTTTGGGAACAAAAAACGCGAGAATAAAAATCACCGCATAGAAGCAGACAAGCAAAGGGGGCAGCGCGATGCTGAACAGCATACGGAGAAGCGCCACCACAAGAAACACACCGACTCCGCAGGCAACTGCGAGAATCAATGTCAGATTCGGAACAGCCGGAACCTGCTGTGCAAGCACCTGCAGATCCGGTTCAGATATTGTAATAATAAAGCCCAGCAAAAAAGACAGCGCCACAACGACCCACAGCTTTTTGGACTGTGTCATCGCCGTGCCGACCCGTTCTCCCATCGGGGACATTGCAAGCTCCGCGCCAAGCGTGAAAAACACGATTCCGGCGATCAGCAATATCCCCCCGATCAGAAAACACAGCAAAATACTCGGAGAAATCGGCGCAATCGTAAAGGATAGCAGCAGCACCAGCCCGATGATGGGCAGCACTGCCTGCAGCGCCTCCTTCAGCTTTTCTTTCAGTTTTTTTCGGATTCCCAAACAGCCACCTGACCTTTCCTTTATTTTCGGCAATGGAATGCTCACAGAGCGCGCATTCTATTTTATTCATGACAATGGAATGCTCCTAGAGCGTGCATTCTATTGTTTCGTTCTGCTCATCTCCATCAGTTTGTTGCGCATGGTTGTTTCGATCTGTGTCAGCTCTGCTTCCGCTTCGCGGCGTTTGTTTCTGCCATCTTCCTGAATCTGCAGCACTTCATCCAGCGTGGAGATCAGGGTTTCGTTCGTTTGCTTTAACGTTTCAATATCTACGATACCGCGTTCAGACTCTTTTGCCGTCTCAACGGTTGCAAGCTTTAAGGTTTCCGCATTCTTTTTCAGCAGGGTATTGGTCATATCCGTCACTTCACGCTGTGCCTTGGCTGCCTGCGCGGAGTGCTCGACGCCAATCGCCAGCACCATCTGGCTCTTCCAGAGCGGAATCGTGTTGACCAGCGTGGACTGGATCTTTTCAGACATTGCAGTATCGTTGCTCTGGATCAGTCTGATCTGGGGCGCCATCTGCATGGAAATCGTCCGCGTCAGCTCCAGGTCGTAAATCTTTTTCTCAAAACGATTGCACAGCTCTGCCAAATCCTTCGCCTTCTGCGTGTCCTCCGGCAGTCCGCTTTCTTCTGCGCGTTTGATCAGCTCCGGAAGCTCCTGCTCCTTTACCTGCTGGATCTTTTCTTTTCCGGCAAGGATGTACATGGAAAGCTCTTTATAATAGGTGAGATTCAGCTGATACATCTGATCCAGCATTGCCGCATCCTTCAGCAGCTGAATCTGGTGTCCTTCCAGCACCTTACAAATTTTATCCACATTAACTTCTGCTTTGGCATATTTTGCTTTCATATTTGCGATCTTATTGCCGCCTTTTTTGAACAGTCCGAGGAAGCCCTTTTCCTCGTCACCGTCCTCGATGCTCTTTAATTCGTTCACAACGGCGGTCAGCTCGTTGCCGATCTCGCCAAGATCCTTTGTCCGGACGTTGCCCAGAGCTGATTCTGAAAAATCTGCGATCTTCTTCTGGGAGCTTGCGCCATACTGCAGCACCATTTGGGAATTCGTGATGTCGATCTGCTTGACAAACGCATCAACCTGCTTCTGTTCCTGGGGAGTTAAAATCGCCTTTATTTTTTCTTTTTCATCGACCGGCTGCACTGCTTCTTCTTTTTCCACAACTGCCGGTTCTTCCTTTTCCGCTGCAAAAGGCTCCAGCGTCAGTGTCGGTGCAGGTGCTTCCTGCAACATCTTTTCCATATCTTCGTTCATCGGTTACTCCTCCTGTTTTTCAAAATCACTCTTCATATACCCGTCCTGCGCCAGCACTGTTTTCAGCACCCTTGCATCTGCCGATGCTTCAAACGCCGCGTCCTGGTACAGATCATCCAAAAGCTTTTCAAAGGCATCGTTAATCGTATCCATCGTCTTTTCGATCTCTTCCTTAGCGGTACGGATGTTCTCGCCCTCTACCCCGGCGCTGTCAAATTCTGCATAGGATTCCACAAGCTTGACCGTCGTAGGAAGATAATACTCCATAAATCGCCGCATCTGGTCGCTCTTCTCCGGATGCTCCCGAAGCGTCTGAAAAATCCGCTTCAGCAGGTAATCCAGCTTGTAAAGCTTGTTGGAAATCACCTCTCCCGGGATCTGGATGTTTAACTCCCGAAGCCGCTCCATGTAGGCCTGACCGTCTTTTTCGATCTGCGCCTCTTTTGTCAGCGCTTCCTCGCTGTGCGTCGCCGCACCATCAGCTGTCTGGTTCTGTCCGGCAGCCTTGCCATCTGCACGGTTTGCTCCGCCAGCACTTTGCCCGACGTCCGCTGTCAGCTCTTTGCGTTTTTTCTCCGCAAGTTGCTGTTCATATTCTTCTTTTTCCTCGAGATACTGCTCCCATGTCTCGTCATCGATGACAAAAATATCGTTTTTCTCATCCATGTGTCCTTCCGGGAACATGCCACTCTCGATCATCGTCCGAATATCCCGTCCCAGCTTCTTTGGAGTCCATCCGGTTTTTTCAGAAAGCTCAGAAATTCGGATATACATTTCCTCCCCTGCAAGCTTCAGATATCGTTCTGCTCTTCCAAGCCGTTTGCAGAGTCCTCCGCCGCGTTTTAATACACCTCCGCAGGCTGCTGCCATAAGACCGAACAATATGGTCATCCCACCCAGAGACGCGCTGGAGGTTGCTGCCCAAATGATCGCCATGATCAGTGCGGTCAGTCCGAAAGTTCCAAGCCCGATCCCTCCAAATACGCTCAGTAAAACACCACTGACTTTACCCTTTTTTACAAAAATCTGCGGCACGTTGATCGTGTTCTTATAAACGATCGTGCCGTCCGGGCGCTGATACTGCTTTGCCGTCGTATAACGCTGCTTCTGCTCCATCTGTCGTCTGTAGGGCGACTGCGATGTGCTGTAGGAAGAAGCGATACTGCGCTTGGCGGATTTGTATTCCACGGTTTTGTCCGTTCGCTTATAAACCCGTTCGTGCGCCTGATTGACCTGCCAGCGCACCTCATCCAGCGCTCCGTTTACGGAATCATTGATGACATGGTTTAGTTGTCCGAAGTCACCTGAATTTACCGCATCCTGTACTGCATCCTTGATTCTGTCTCCAATTTCCGAAAAATCCTGTTTGTCGCTCATATCCTGCTCCAATCCATTCCGATTGCCCTAAATTCGCATCTGCTCTCAGGATATCATAAATCCGCCGCCTTGTAAAACATTGGCGGCGGATATGTGTATAAACTTTTTATTAAGATTCCAGTTTTCTTCAGGCTTCGGCCAAATTTCCCAGCATCCGGCAGATTCCGGCATCCAGCGCTTCCAGTTCTTTTTCAGTCAGCCCGCTGCACATCTTTTTTTCCGTTTCGCGAAAGCAGCTGCAGACCTCTGCTGCCGTCTTCCTTCCCTCCTCTGTCAGAAAGATCTGGCACTCCCGACGCGACTGTGGATTGATGCGCCGCTCCAAAAGCCCTTTTTCCGCCAGACGGTCCAGCGTGCGCGAGAGTGTCGTCACATCGAGGTGACAGTTCTCTGCAATTTCCCGCTGACTGCAGCCGTCTTCTGTCAAAAGGTACATCAAAATCCGCGGCTGTCCCTGCCCGATCGTCAGCCCCAGCCGTAAATATTCCGGACGCATCAGTTCCCTGCGCCGGTTTTCCAGTCTGAAAATATGCTCCTGCAGACTCTGTCTGATATCTTTTTCCATATATTTCCTCATTTCTGCGCACGTTTTTTGCGCATGTCGAGTTTGTGTCAAGTGCGCGCAGAGAAACTGCAACACGTGCAACCAGCACCGTAGGCATTACTCCAGTTCAAACTGTCCGGTATACAGCTGATAGTAGCGCCCCTTTTGCCCCAGCAGCTCCTCATGGTCTCCGCGCTCGATGATCGTGCCCTTTTCCAGCACAAGAATTGCCTTTGAGTTTCGAACCGTTGAAAGCCGATGTGCGATGACAAAAACGGTACGGTTTTCCATCAGGCGATCCATGCCTTTTTCGATCAGCCGCTCCGTTCTCGTGTCGATGGAGCTGGTGGCTTCATCCAGGATCAGCACCGGCGGCCGGGAAATTGCTGCCCGGGCAATCGCAAGCAGCTGTCTCTGTCCCTGGGATAGATTGCTGCCGTCGCTGTGCAGTATCGTGTCATACCCCTTGGGCAGACGACGGATAAAGGAGTCAGCATTCGCGATTTTCGCAGCCGCCCTGACCTCGTCCTCTGTTGCATTGAGCCGTCCGTAACGGATATTCTCCGCGATCGTTCCGGTAAACAAATGAGTATCCTGAATTACCATCGACAGCGATTTTCTCAAGTCATCCTTTTTGATCCTGCGAATATCGATGCCGTCGTAGGTGATCGTCCCGCTCTGGATTTCGTAAAATCGGTTGATCAGGTTAATAATCGTTGTCTTTCCTGCGCCTGTCGAACCGACAAAGGCGATCTTCTGTCCCGGCTTTGCAAACAGACTGATGCCATCCAATATTTTATGTTCTTCCGTATATCCGAATACAACCTGATGAAACCGCACATCACCCTGCAATAAAGTCAGGCTGTCTGCATCCTTCCAGGCAAAGCTTCCGGTATAGCCTTCTGCCTCCTTCAGGGAACCGTCCATCCTGACCTCAACCGGGCAAAGGGTTACTGTTCCCTCGTCGATTTCCGGCTCCTGCTCCATCAGGTCAAAAATCCGCTCTGCACCGGAGAGGGCTGCCAGAAGAAAGTTGAACTGGTTTGTAAACTGATTTAAGGGCATCGCGCTCTGACGCACATAAACCAGATAAGAGGCAAGGGTTCCAAGATCCATGTGTCCGGTCAGTGCAAATATACCGCCTGCTGCCGCAGAAACTCCATAGTTGAAGTAGGACATGCTGACATTGACCGGAACCAGCATACTGGACCAGGTCAGGGCGTTGGTAGAGGCTTTGCGCAACTTTTCGTTTCGCACTAAAAATTCTTCAAGATCCTGCTTTTCATGATTGAATACCTTCTCCACCTTCTGCCCCGCAGTCATTTCCTCCACGAAGCCGTTGACTGCAGCCAGTGCCTCCTGCTGTGCGTTGAAATATTTTTTACTGCGTTTTCCATTGTACCAGATAAAAAATCCGCTCGCTACTAAAAACAGCAATACAATCAGCGTCAGACGCGCACTCAAAACAAACAGCATGCTGAGGGTTCCTGTCAATATCAAAAAGCTCTGGATCAGCATGGAAAACGTGCCGTTTAATGCTTCCTGTACCGTATCGACATCGTTTGTAAAACGGCTCATCAGCTCCCCGTGGGTGTGCGCATCAAAATAGGCCAGCGGCAGCTTCTGAATATGGGCAAACAGATCTCTCCGGATTTCCGTCACTACCTGCTGGGATGTATGCACCATCAGCCGGTTATAGGCAAAGGTCGCGCACACACCGCACAAATACAGGATCCCCATCGCAAGCATCATCCGGATCAGTCCCGGAATATCCCCCGGGATCGCGTAATCATTGATGACCGGGCGGATAAGATAAGTGCCTGCAATGCTCACACCGCTGCTGATCGCAACCAAAACTGCAACTAAAAGCAGCAGCCACTTGTGATATCCAAGATATCTCAGCAGATTTTTCATGGCTTTTTTCGTATTTTTCGGACGCTTATAGCCGACATATTTTGCCATTACAGAGCACCTCCTTCCTGTTGGGAATGATAAATTTCCTGATAAATCCGGTTCTCTGCAAGCAACTGCTCATGAGTCCCGACCGCGTTTATTTTTCCATCGTCCAAAATAACAATTTGATCGGCGCTGCGTACAGAAGAAATCCTTTGTGCGATAATAATTTTCGTCATCTCCGGGAGCTTTGCTTTTAAGCCTTCCCGGATCTTTGCTTCCGTTGCCGTGTCCACTGCGCTCGTCGAATCGTCCAAAATCAGTACCTTCGGCTGCTTTAAGATCGCGCGCGCAATGCAGAGCCGTTGCTTCTGTCCTCCGGACACGTTCACACCGCCCTGTCCAAGCTCTGTATCATAGCCGTTATCCAGCCGGTCGATAAATTCATCCACACAGGCGATCCGGCACGCCTCGTCGATTTCCTCCTGCGTCGCGTCCTCTTTGCCCCAGCGAAGATTATCCCGTACCGTCCCGGAAAACAGCGTATTTTTCTGCAGCACCATGGCGATCGCATCCCGCAGATGCTCCAGCGGATATTCCTGCACCGGCACGTCGTCTACATACACACAGCCCTTTGTCGCCTCGTACAGGCGCGGAATCAGCTGCACGAGGGTCGATTTTGCTGCACCAGTCTGACCGATAATTCCGATCGTCTGTCCGGCTTCCAGATTCAGACAAATGTCCGAAAGCACATATTCCTCCGCGTTTTTGCTGTACTGAAAAAATACATGGTCGAAACGGATCGCGCCCTTTTTCACGCTGACCGGACGTGCCTTTTCCTCCGTGATCTCCACCTTTTCGTTCAAAACCTCGAGAATTCGGGTTCCGCTCGCCATCGAACGGGTCAGCATCATAAAAACGTTCGACAGCATCATCAGGGAGTTTAGGATCTGCAGCACATAGCTCAAAAATCCGGTCAGCTCACCAACCTGCATAGTTCCGGTACGGATAGAGCTGCCGCCAAACCACAGGATCGCCAGGATCGTCCCATACATGACAAACTGCATTGCTGCCATATTCATAGAAGATAAACCGAAGGCTTTTTCGGATTCTGTACGAAGGGCAAGATTTGCGTCATCGAACTTCGCCTGCTCGTAATTCTCTCTGACATAGGAACGGACGACACGCACCGCCGTCAGATTTTCCTGCACAATACGGTTGACCCTGTCAATTCCGGTCTGCATCTTTGTATACAAAGGTCCGACGTGGCTGACGATCTCAAACAGCAAAAATCCTAACACCGGCAGTGCCACCAAAAAAACAAGTGCCAGACGCGCGTTGATCACAAACGCCGAGCCTGTAGCCATAAACAGCATAACCGGCGCACGACACAGCGGACGGATGCCCGTTGAAACCGAATTCTGGATCACCGTCACATCACTGGTCAGGCGGGTTACCAGCGATGACACCTGAAAATGATCGATATTGGAAAAGGAATAGCTCTGCAGCTTGCGGTACTCTGCTTCCCGCAGATTCGCCCCAAAGCCCTGACCGCACAGTGCGCAGAACCGTGCGCTGCAGATCCCCAGCACCAGTGCCAGCCCTGCACAGCCTATCATCACCAGTCCCTTATGCAGAATATAATCCTGATCCCCGTTTGCGATTCCGACATCCACCATGTCCGCCATAATCAGCGGAATAACCAGCTCGAAGATACATTCCACCGCAATGCAGACCAGACTGATCCAGGCATATTTTTTGTATTGCTTCATATAAGAAAACAGTTCCTTCAGCATGATTGCTTTCCTCCGTGGTCAGATGAATTTTTGCGTGTGCAAAAGATGCGCCTACAATATTTGCATATGCAAATATTGTAGGCGCATCTTTTCGAATTGTCAATTGGTTTTCTTTCAACAATAGAATGCATGCTCTGCGAGCATTCTATTGTCATAAATAAAAGCCCCCGCACAGCACACTGTTGAATGCGTGCCGACGCAGGGGCTCATTTTATGCCTGCTGTTTTCTCTCCCGTACCATGATCCGGATTTTGGAATCCGAAACGTACTGGTAGTTTGCTTCCAGCGTATAATCAATTTCTATCGCAAGGCTTTTTTCTTCCTGCAGACAGACGACGCGGCTAGTGTCCAGCCCGATCATCATTACGCCGTAGGGCGTCTGGTAACGGGTCAGGTTCTTTTTGCCCGCCTCAAAGTTCATCTGGACGTTGATGATGCCGCGTTTGGTCAGAGTCATCTCGTTTCCCCTGATTTTCATGACATTTTTGACCGGCTCGTCAAAGCCCTCATAATATTCGTCATACAATAAAAAAATGCTGCCGTTTCGTTCAAAATATTCACCCTGCTGTACCGTCTCGATGTCCTCTGCAGATTCGTTGTCCATCACCTGCAGACCGCGGACGGATATCACTACGTCCTTTGTCATGCTCAATAATCCTCTATCTGTATTACTTTCGCGCCCAAAATGCCGTATTTGATAATCGAATTGGCAAAATGGACAAATTTCTCCGCGCCGTCGCTGACAAAAAACTCGTATTTATTTGTCCCAAGCTGCGGCGGAACCGGATTGAATAACCCTTTTTCCATCAAAAGCTCTTTTAATTCCCGAGCCGTCTCATACGCCGGGTTTACCAGTGTCACATGGTCGCCCATCACCTTTGCGACCGTTGAACGGATCAGCGGATAATGGGTACAGCCAAGAATCAGAGTGTCGATTCCTGTATCGATTAAGCTGCTTAAGTAACGTTTTGCAATCTCGTCCGTCACCGGATCCTGCCAGAGTCCTTCTTCTACCAGAGGCACAAACAATGGGCACGCCTTGCCGGTTACCTGTACCTCCGGCCGAAGCTGGCGGATGTAAGTTGTATAAATATTACTGCTGATGGTCCCTTCCGTCGCAATGACGCCGACCTGTCCGTTGCGGGTTACCTCCGCTGCAACCTTTGCGCCCGGCTTTACCACGCCGATGATTGGAATATCGATTTCCCTCTCCAGATCATTCAGCGCATAGGCGCTCGCCGTATTGCAGGCGACAACAATTGCCTTGACCTGTTTGCTTTGCAAAAAACGGACAATCTGCCTGGAAAAGCGTGTCACTGTCTCCTTTGACTTGCTTCCATAGGGAACTCTCGCCGTATCTCCAAAATAGATCACCTTTTCATTGGGGATCTGACGCATGATCTCACGCATCACAGTCAGACCGCCCATGCCGGAATCAAATACGCCGATGGGCATTTCCAGCAGATTTTTATCCTGTACTGTTTTCATCTTTTTCTCCAAACCACTCTTCTATCTGATCGACGATTGCAAAGCGCACCGACACCTCCCCAGGCGCCGCAGTCAGAATCCGGCGGTAATCCCGCAAACAGTTCCCGCCCGCAGCTGCAGCGGTTTTGTCGCTGCCATCCGCTGCGTCAGCGCTTTGCACTGTCTCATACATTTCTTCCGTAAATGCATACTGTGGGTATATTATCCCCCATAACATCATAATTGTCAAAAATAAAATACCGGCGCGCGGTTTCTTCTGCATACTCTTTCTCCCTTCTCTGTTTCGAAAGAGCATACCCATCCGCGCGCCGGTTATACATCCGGTCAGCGTTTTGTCTTCCCGGACGCCGATGTAATCATCCGGATCACAGCCTTTTCCTGATTGTCAATATGGTTTTTGATCGCCTCTGCTCCAGTCTGTCTGTCGCGGTCGCGGATCGCCTCGTAGATCACGCGGTGCTCTGCGATCAGGCGTTTGTAGTTTGCCTCGTCCTTGACATATTCCAGGCGGTAGCGGTACATCTGCTGAGAAAGCTTGCTGATCATCTGCATCAGCCGCTCGTTTCCGCTCGCCTTTAAAATAATATCGTGCAGCTCCACGTCCGCCTGTGCAACCTGGTTGGCGTTGCCGCGCTTTGTTTCCAGTTCGAAGTTTTCGCAAGCTTTTTTCAGTTCTGCAAGCTCATCTTCCGTGATGCGCTCGCATGCCAGCTCTACCGCCAGCGCGTCCAGCGCCCGGCGCACCTCCAAAACGTCCCGCAGGTTCTTTTCCGTGATCTGCGCCACCTCTGCGCCGCGTCTTGGAATCATCGTAACGAGCCCCTCCAGCTCCAGCTTGCGGATCGCCTCGCGGATCGGTGTCCGGGACACTCCGAGCTTATCCGCCAGATGAATTTCCATCAGGCGCTCCCCCGGCTTTAACTCGCCGGTCAGAATACTCGTCCGAAGCGTATTGAACACCACGTCCCGCAGGGGCAGGTAATCATTTTCGTTATTTGCTTCAAATTCTTTCATTCTTCTCTCATTTCTGCGCACGCTTTTTGCGCATACCGAGTTTGTGTCAAGTGCGCGCAGACACAAATCTCGAGATTGAAAAATTTTATTTTTCAATCTTCTCTCCCTCTGCCGTCGGCAAATCCTGTCAGGAACAGCTGTCTGGCAAGACCTGCCTCCCGCATCGCCTCATACGCCTCTTTTGCGTTCTGATCGTCTGTAAAAATACCAAATACGGTAGGGCCGCTGCCGCTCATCAGCGCATTGACCGCACCGTGCTCCTTTAAAATTCCTTTCATCTGCTCGATCACCGGATAGTGCTTGCAGGTAACCGTCTCAAGCACATTTCCCATCCGGTCTGTGATGCCGCAAAGGTCGCCTTTTTCGATGCTCGCAACCATTCCGTCGATGTCGGGATGATATTGCAGGCTGTCAGCGTGCAGATTTTCATAGACAAATTTCGTCGAAACATCCAGATCGGGCTTTGCGATCACAAGCTTCGCCTTCGGGACGTCCGGCAGCTTTGTCAGGATTTCTCCGATGCCCTCCGAAAGCGCCGTGCCGCCCATCAGGCAGTACGGGATATCCGCGCCGAGCTTTACACCGATTTTCTGTTTTTCTTCCAGGGAAAGTCCGAGAGAAAACAACGCATCCATCGCATGAATGGTCGCCGCTGCATCTGCGCTGCCGCCTGCCATGCCAGCCGCAATCGGAATCCGCTTCGTCAGCTTCACGCTCACGCCCTCTGAGATCTGATACAGCTCCTTCATCCGCGCTGCCGCCCGCCAGATCAGATTGCCCTGATCCGCCGGAAGCTCTTCTTTATCGGCAAAAATCCGAATCTCATCCTCTGCCAGCTTTGTAAATTCCAAATCGTCATATAAATCGACGGTCTGCATGATCATCTTGACTTCATGGTATCCGTCCGGTCTGCGCCGCAGCACATCCAGCCCGAGATTGATTTTGGCATATGCCTTTATCCGAAAGGTATTCATTTTCAATTCAATCCTCATTTCCGTTGAAAAGGCAGGCGATCCGAAAAGCCGTCTGCCTCTGCATTTTGTATACACTGATTGTATTTAATTTTATACAATCTGCATCTCTTTGTCAACTGCATATCCCTTCACAATCAGGAGCTGATCGCCAGGACGGATTTCATCCTGCGTCAGATTGTTCATTTCGCGCATTCCATCCATCGGAACGTCGTATTTTTTACAGATATCCCAAAGCGTCTCGCCCTCGCCCGCCAGATACACTACGATACCCGGCTGGTTCGCCTGCTTTTCCGGGTCGGGAGCACGCAGCAGGGCATCTGTCACGATTTCTTCCTCGCAGTCGGCGCAGATCAGCCCTTTGACGCACACAACAGCGCGAACCTCTGCTTCCTGCTCGTTTTGCGCCTGCACGGAAAGCTGTTCCAGCGACGCCGCAATCCTGCAGCTGCATGTATTTTTTACCGGCTCTGCGGTTTCCAGAAGCTCTTCAAACACAAGCTCGCCCTTTAGACAGCCGCACGGGACCTCTTCCTCCGCAGATTCATACAGAATCTGCACGTTTACCGTCCCTTTTACGAGCACGCCGTCGGACTGCTTTTTTATCTCCTGCACGAACACTTCTCCAAAGCTTCCGCAGATCTGCTGAATCTGCGGCATGCCCGGCGAAATCGAAAACTGGTCGCTCACCCTCGTTTTTGCGGTATTTTTGACCAGAAGCCTCCGGTACTGCCCTTTTCCCCTCACGACGTCCGCCTGCTTCGTAACGCCGTAGAGATCCTCAATCATCGAAAGATTCGTTTCCTCGTAAATCCGAATATCCAGATCCAGTACCAGGTCGAGCAAAATCACGCGCTCTTCCCCGTCCTCGTCCGCCTTCGCTTCGATTTCCAGATGCCCGATGCTGCAACCGATCTGCTCCAGCATCCCCTCGCGGACGCCCTGACACTCGATGGCAACGCTCACCGGCACGGTGGTTTCATACCAGACCGTCTTTTTAGTCTCGCTTTCCTCTTCATAAAAGAAAAACAGTGAAAGCTCACCTGTCGCCTGCAGCTTTCCGTCCAGCACCCGGAACGCCATTTCCCGAATCTGGCAGGATTTCCACAGCAGCGCAAAAATGTTCGGCATGCCGCCCGGCAACAGGAGGTCTTTTTTTACCCGCAGGATATCTTTTTTTGCAACGATCAGATCCAGCGCCTGCAGGTCTTTTTTCTTTACTTCGATCTGCTCTGTGCCGTCCAGACCCACCGCTACATCCAGCTGCTTCATCCGCTCCGTGAACAGGCGGATCTGCAAAAGTGCCTGCACAGAAAGCTTCCGGGAATTGATCATTCCGACACTTAAATCCTCCAAAATCGCCTGCGCCTGTACCTGATCCGTTCCCGACACGCTGCCCATCAGAATCTGTTCCTCAAACGCCAGCTCCCCCTCCATGCATGCCGGATGGTGCGTTTCCTCATCTGCGAGATAAAGCACTTTGAAATACAGCACACCCTTTACATGCACATGCCCATCCGAGGCGCGCACCTCTTCCAGCTCGACGTGCCCCTGCTGCGTCACAACCTGATAAACATCCGGCTTTGCGTCCGCGATATTGACGTCGTCCTCGAGCGTAATCTGCGTCTGTTCCTCACATCCGATCTGATCCATATGTATGCTTTTTTTGAGAAATTCCATAAAAATACCTCCCGGGCACCTTCGCCTTTTCCAGACAACATGCTGTTCTATCTAACAGTATGCTGCCGTCAAAGACGATATGCACCCGGGAGGGAGATTCTTTTTTCAAATGATATCCGCGGATTGCTCCGTGCTTTGAACCCTGATATCGATCTTACCGTACGCAGCCGATTATTTCGTTGATATCCTCGATGCCCTGTTCTTTCATGAATGCTTCAATTCCGTCTGCGATTTCTGCCGTCGCATAAGGATTGATAAAGTTTGCCGCGCCGACGGAAACTGCCGTTGCGCCCGCCATCAGAAATTCAATCGCGTCCTCTGAGGTCAGGATGCCGCCCATGCCGACAATGGGGATTTTGACCGCGTTTGCACACTGCCATACCATCCGCACCGCAACCGGCTTGATTGCAGGGCCGGACATGCCGCCGGTCTTGTTGGCAAGGGCAAAGCTTCTGCGCCGGATGTCGATTTTCATACCGGTCAGCGTGTTAATCAGGGAAATCGCGTCCGCGCCGCCTGCCTCTGCGGCTTTTGCCATTTCCGTGATGTCTGTTACATTCGGGCTCAACTTCATCATAACGGGCTGCTTTGCAGCCTTTTTAATTCTGGACGTGATGTCGAATAATGCATCCGCTTTCTGTCCGAACGCAATGGCTCCTTCCTTGACATTCGGGCAGGAAACGTTGATTTCCATCATCGCTATGTCCGTATCCGCCAAGCGCTCTACGACTTCCAGATAATCCTCGACAGATTTGCCGCAGACATTGACGATGACCTTTGTATCAAACTGCTTTAAAAACGCGAGATCGCGCTCGATAAACACGTCAATGCCGGGATTCTGCAGACCGATTGCATTCAACATGCCTCCGTAAACCTCTGCGACACGCGGTGTCGGGTTGCCCGGCCACGGCACGTTTGCAACGCCCTTTGTCACCACCGCACCCAGACGGTTCAAATCTACAAATTCACTGTATTCCATTCCGGAGCCAAAGGTCCCCGAGCCGGTCATGACCGGGTTCTGAAAGGTTACTCCTGCAATTGTTACCGCTGTATTCATCAGATTTCCACCTCCCGTGCTTCAAATACCGGTCCGTCGGTACAGATTCTTGCATTGTTTACATGGGAATGCGCGTCCTTGTGGGTCGTTTTACAAACGCAGCCGAGACAGGCGCCCACACCGCATGCCATCCGTTCTTCCAGGGAAATATATGCCGGAATATCATGTTCGATCGCATACTGCCGAATCGCGCGCAGCATCGGCATCGGTCCACAGGCATAAATAATATCCGCTTCCAGTCCGTTTGCAGCTACCGCATCCATGACGTTTCCCTTTGTGCCAACGCTTCCGTCCTCGGTTGCCACATAGACAGCGCCGTTTTGTTCAAAATCTTCCTTCAAAAAGCATTGTGCGTTGCGATAACCCACAACGATCTGTTTTTCACAGGAAAGCTCTTTCGACAGCTGTAAAATCGGAGGAACGCCGATTCCGCCGCCAAACAGCATCGCCTTCGTGCCCGGCTTTGCCTTGTCCACCGGGAAACCATTTCCCAAAACACCAAGCAAATACACACTGTCGCCTGTCTTAAGATTCGAAAATTCTGCCGTTCCCTTGCCTGCCACGCGATAAACCAGACGAAGCTGATTTTTTTCTTTATCGATTTCACAGATGCTGATCGGTCTGGGCAGGAGCGTGCTTTTATCCTTGGGGTAAACGCCTACGAACTGTCCGCACGCAGCATCCTGCGCAAGTTCTGTTTCCAGTCTCAAATCATAAATTCCGTCCGCCAGCTTTTCCTGACTGACTACCATTGCCTTTGTCTTTTTCTTCTGTGCCATAATTTTCTCCATTTTCACTTGGTTTACGGGCGCCTGCTGCACAAAAGCTGCCAGCTTTTATGCCCATAGTGCTTTTACGTGCCGGCGCAACCGGTTTTTACGCCTCAAAAATCACTTTGCCCTTACAGATCGTGTATTCCACTTTTCCTTTGAGCTTCTGGCCCAAAAACGGCGAGTTCTGGGATTTCGAATAAAAACGTTCCGGAACCCACTCTTTTGCAGGATCGAACAAAACCAGATCTGCCGGTCCGTTCTCTGCCAGATAGCCAGCGTCCAGGCGGTAAAGCTTTGCGGGGTTAATGGTCATGCAGGTCAGCAGCTGCATCATCGTAAGTTCCCCTGTATCGACGAGCACCTCATTGCCGAGCGCCAGGGACGTTTCCAATCCGATGATTCCGCTGGGCGCTTCCGTCAGGGGCTTCGCTTTTTCATAATCCGCATGCGGCGCATGGTCTGTCGCAATCAGGTCGATCGTTCCGTCCTGTAAACCGCGGATAATCGCCTGCCTGTCAGCTTCCGTGCGAAGCGGCGGGTTCATCTTCGCCATCGTACCGTGTTCCATCACGGCGTCCTCCGTCAGCGTGAAATGATGGGGTGTCGCCTCTGCGTGGATTTTCGTGCTCTTTTTCTTCGCCTGGCGGACAAGTTCGACCGCCTCCGCCGCGCTGATGTGCTGAATCACGATCTCCGCACCCGTTTCCAGCGCAATCGACAGATCGCGGCGCACCATGTCGATCTCCGCCTGCCTGTCCGAACCGCCGATGCCGAAATATTCGCTCGCCTTTCCGGCATTGACCCCATTGTTTTGAATATATGCCGGGTTTTCCTCATGGAAGCTGATGGGTTTGTGCACCCTTGCCGCTTCCTGCATCGCTTTTCTCGCAATTTTGGCATCCAACAGGGGCTTGCCGTCATCCGTAAAGCCGACCGCGCCAGCCTTTGCCAGCGCTTCCATATCCGTCAGCTCGTCCCCCTCCATGTCCATTGTCACGTTCGCGCAGGTATAGACATGGATGCCGGTCTTTGCGCCTTTTTCCAGAACATAGGAAAGCGTTTCCTCCTGATCGACATGGGGATTCGTATTCGCCATCAGCACAACACTCGTCACACCGCCAGCCGCCGCCGACACCGCGCCGGTCAGGATATCTTCCTTATATTCTGCACCCGGATCACGGAAATGCACATGGGTATCCACCAGCCCCGGCGCTGCAATCAGGCCATCCGCATTCAGGATGCGAAGCTCGTCCTCTTTTTCTTTTGTAATCTGTGCAGGGTTGATCGTTCCTGCCTCTGCGATTTTTGTAATCCTGTCCTCACCGATCAGGATATCCCGCAAGCCATCCGTCTGCGAAGCCGGATCGATCATGCGGCAATTTTGAACTAAAATCATGTCAGCCTCCGCTGTTGCAAAGCAGCCGCGTCCGACAGCTGCCAAATGTCTGTTGTATCCTCTGCATTTTACCATGTTCTTCAGTCAAACACCACTGTTTTGTCCTCAAACGGCGTTTTTATTACAATATATGGATAGGATGGCGTTTTGCTCAGCTCCTTTGCCTGCTTCGGACCGATCAGGCTCGTATCCAGATAAATCATCTCTCCGCTTGCATACAAATCGTCCACTGTAATACTGTAGCCGCCGCTGTCCTGCTTTCCGTAGCCCACGCACAGGTACAGATAACCACTGTCCGCATACGTCATTTTAAACGATGCTTCTTTCTTTTCCGCCACAAGCTTTAACAGCTCCTCCGGCAGCCGCGCCTCGTCCACGACTGTGAATGCAAGGTTTATTTTCTCCGGCTTTTCCTGTTTCCAGCTGCATCCTGTAAAAAGCAGTATCCCAGCGCATCCGAATATTCCCCACCAGATCAGGCACAGTGTCCGAGCTATTTTTTTCATAATAAGACCGTCCTTTCGATCGATATCCTGTTTATTTCATATATATGAATACGACGTCAGGAGTATGTCGTAACAGTTCACTCGTGCCTTCCTGGCAGCAGATTTCGTGCTTGCAGGAAAATCTGCTGCCAGGAAGGCACGAAGGGAGCGCCATTTCATGAGCAAAAATGAGCTGCGAAGCAGCGGGAAGCATCGAAGATGCGTTTTGCGAATGGCGCGAGTGAACTGTGGCTCCCTCGCAGCAGGTTTCGTGCTTGCAGGAAAATCTGCTGCCAGGAAGGCACGAAGGGAGCGCCATTTCATGAGCAAAAATGAGCTGCGAAGCAGCGGGAAGCATCGAAGATGCGTTTTGCGAATGGCGCGGGTGAACTGTGGCTCCCTCGCAGAACACCTGTACGCGCGTCTTGCTTTTTTGCAGCGGCACAGGTATACTGAAAATAAAGAAGGTAGCCGGCGCATCTGCGCCTGCAGAATGGAGAGTTTTATGATTCGCTTTATTATTACCGCGTTATTTGTCATTCTGTTTCTGATCCTCAGCATCCCGCTCCTGATCGCAGAATGGATCATCGGCAAATTCAATCCGCCGTTAAAGGATCGTTCCAGCCTTGCAATTGTCAACTGGGCGTTCCGCATGGTGCTGCGCCTGTCCGGCGTTTCCGTCACCTACATCGGAGAGGATCGCATTCCGAAGGATACCCCGGTTCTCTATGTCGGTAATCACCGCAGCTATTTCGATATCGTTATGACCTATGTCCGTGTACCCCGCACCACCGGTTATATTTCCAAGGTCGAATTTTTGAAGATTCCTCTGCTTTCCAATTGGATGAAAAACCTGCACTGCCTGTTCCTTGACCGCAGCGATCTCAAGGCTGGTATGAAGACGATTCTTGCAGCAATCGAGGAGATAAAAAACGGCGTGTCCATCTGCATTTTCCCGGAAGGAACCCGCAATCGCACCGATGCTCCTCTGCTTGAGTTCCATGCCGGCAGCTTAAAAATCGCAGAAAAGGCTCAATGCCCGATCGTTCCGATGACGATCGCCAACGCAGAACAGATCTTCGAAGCCCATTCTCCCTGCATCCGCAAGACAAAGGTTATCATCGAATATGGAGAACCCATCGAAACAAAGAATCTCGACCGCACACAGCAGAAGGCTCTGACCTCCCAGGTTGTTGCACGTATTTCTGAAACCTATGAAAAGAACATGAAATTACTTTCTGGAGAAAATAAATGAACCGTACTGCATCTTCTACCTTGATGACAGAAGGATCGATCTGGAAAAAGATCGTCACCTTCGCATTTCCGCTTTTTCTCGGAAATCTGTTCCAGCAGCTTTATAATACCGCCGACTCCCTGATCGTCGGCAACTTTCTCGGCAGCGACGCACTCGCTGCCGTCAGTTCGTCCGGAAGTCTGATTTTTTTGATGGTCGGATTTTTCAACGGTATCGCAATGGGCGCAGGTGTTGTAGTCGCCCGCTATTATGGAGCACGACAGACCGACCGTCTGCAGCGTGCAATCCATACGGATGTTGCCTTCGGGATTGTCGCCGGTATTTTGCTGACGATCATCGGTCTGATCCTCGCACCGCAGATGCTGGTCTGGATGGGCACACCGGCAGACGTCCTGCCCAATTCCCTGTTATATTTCCGGATTTATTTTATGGGCTCGCTGGCGTTCGTCCTCTATAACGTTTTTGTCGGCATCCTGCAGTCCATCGGGGACAGCAGACATCCCCTCAACTACCTGATCCTTTCATCTATCGTCAATATCGTGCTCGATCTTTTGTTTGTCGGCGTACTCAAGCTCGGCGTTGGAAGTGCAGCACTCGCCACGATCATTTCCCAGTTTATCAGTGCCCTGCTGTGCCTGCGCCGCCTGCTGAGAAGTCCGGAGGAATATCGTCTGGTTCCGTCCCGCATCCGCTTCGACCCGATCATGTTAAAGCAGATCATTTCAAACGGTCTGCCCGCAGGTCTGCAAAACTCCATTATCGCCCTGGCAAATGTTGTTGTTCAGTCTAACATCAACAGCTTTGGAAAAATGGCAGTGGCTGGTTGTGGTGCCTATTCCAAGGTCGAGGGCTTCGGCTTTTTACCGATCACTTGTTTTTCTCTGGCACTGACCACTTTTATCAGCCAGAACCTAGGAGCCAAGCAATATGACCGTGCCAAAAGAGGCGCACGCTTCGGCATCCTCTGCTCCATCACCCTTGCGGAAATCGTCGGCATCTGTGTCTATTTCCTGTCCCCCTACCTGATTGCCGCATTCAACAGCGACCCTGAGGTCGTCGCTTACGGAACGCTGCAGGCGCATACGATTACACTGTTTTATTTCCTGCTGGCATTTTCCCACTGCATCGCAGGCATCATGCGGGGCGCAGGCAAGGCAACTGTACCGATGTTCGTCATGCTCTGCTGCTGGTGCATTATCCGTGTGACCTACATCACGATCGCTGTCCGCATTTTCCCTGTCATCAATACAATCTTCTGGGCTTATCCCCTGACATGGACCCTAAGCTCGATTCTGTTTTTCCTTTATTACCGCAAGGCGGACTGGATTCATGGGTTTGAAAAGAAATAATGTCGAAAAAAACAGGCGTAATTGCAACGCCTGTTTTTTTACGTTTCATTGACATACTATCGTTGGAACGATATAATATAGGCAAACAGCAAAACTATCGTTCTGGCGATATTTTTTAAAGGAGGTACTTCCATGTCAGATAAGCTCACAATCTATCATGGTTCTTCGAAGATCATCGAGCGCCCTGATTTCGGAACCGGAAATCCACACAACGATTACGGTCTTGGTTTTTATTGCACGGAAAGCATGGAACTCGCCAAAGAATGGGCCAGTTCCACAGAAACGGACGGCTTTGCCAATCAATACCAGCTCAATCTGACCGGGCTTTCCACACTCTCCCTGACCAGTGGAGACTACCATATTTTAAACTGGCTGTCTGTTCTGCTCGAAAATCGCAGGTTTCGGATTGACGGAGCGATCGCGCAACAGGCGAAAGCATATATTTCTGAAAACTTCTCTGTAGACTACAAACAGTATGACATCATCCGGGGCTACCGCGCCGACGACTCTTATTTTTCCTTTGCGAACGCGTTTTTAAATAATACAATCTCCGTTACGCAGCTGGAAAAAGCGATGGTTCTCGGAAAGCTCGGAGAACAAATTGTTCTGATATCCCAAAAAGCCTTTGCCTCCATCGAATTTGTAAATGCCATTCCTGCTCCGAATGAAATCTATCTTCCCAAAAAGCTTGCCCGCGACACAGCTGCCCGAAAAGATTTCCAGCAGGAAAAGGCAAGGGGCTCTATTCTCACAGAAAAATATATTCTCGACATTATGAGGGAAGGATGGAAAAACGATGACGAACGCTTACAGCGAATTGTACTTGGATGATGCGATGCACAATCTCGGCGACATGGTCGAATATGCCGTATGCGATCTTGGCTTTGACCCGGACACTTTTTTCGGATGGTTTATTTTCTCCGGTATCGCTGAAAAGTTCGAAAACGGAAATCCCAAATATCTGACCGGGATGTCCGGCTATGAACTGGCAGCAGCAGTGCTCAAAAGTATCAATATTCCTTTCGAAAACAGAGAGCCTTCCTACTCCGACGACAAAGGCCGGGAATATTGGGCAGGCTGGATTCTTGCCTACTATCAGTGGCACACTGGCAGACGCTTTGAAGATATTGTAAAAGACGGGCTTACACTTTCCACTGTGATGTCCATGTATATCCTCCATGAAGCCGATGAAAACAAATTCGTCGAGGCAGCAAACGAAATTCTCTCCAGAAACAAAGCCCGCAGAAAAACCAGACTGTATGAAATCCGAAAAGCACGCGGCTTTACCCAACAGCAGTTAAGCGACGCATCCGGCGTCACACTTCGCATGATTCAGCTCTATGAGCAACGGCAGAACGATATCAGCAAAGCGCAGGTGAATGTTGTAATCAGTCTTGCCAATGCGCTGGGCTGCCGCGTGGAAGATCTGCTGGAATAGTTGAAGGATTAGAAGCTTCTTACGTGCTCGCCGACGTATAATTCTTCACCGCCTGATTCCACACCGCCCGTGCGATCAAAAAGAATACGATCGGTGCAGCGACGCCCCAGACTGCCATCGGAGCAGACAACTCGCCCATCAAAAACAGCCCCGGAAAGTTCGTGATGACAAACACCGGCAACAGAAACGTTCCGATACGCTGCATCCACTTGCCGTAAATGAGCTGCGGCATGTTGTTGAAGTCCCACACTGCCGCCGTCAGATCCGCGATGCCGTTCGTTGCCGTCGTCCAGAACACCAGAAGATGCGGCAGCAAAAACAGGCTGTAGGTCAGGAGCGCGCCGCAGATCAGGAAAAAGAGAAAGCCTGCGATCGAGGCAACCGTCACGGGAAGTCCTGCCCGATGCCAGCCGATCCCGATCATGACGATTCCCGCAGCCGCATCCGGCACAAGCAGCGACAGATCCAGTCGCTGCATTGTCACCAGAAACTGCGCCGCAACCGGTTTTACCAGATACATGTCGAGTTTTCCATCCCGAATCATCGTCGTCAATGACGTAAAGTTCGGGTAATATAGCATGTAAACGCCGGTCAGCAGAATGTACACCCCAATGAACAACAAAATGTGATCCGGCGTCAGGACTCCGATTTTGATGCCTGCCCGGTAAACCACCGCCACATACAAAAGCTTGATCAGCAACCAACCGGTTTCCACCAAAACGCCCGCTGCAAAGTTGATCCGGTATTCCAGCTGCGCCATCAGGGACATTTTCAGAAATACGAACAGCAGTTTTCCATACCTTATAAATGTATTCAAAATACCAGTTTTCTTTTCCATCCGTCAGCCTCCTACCGCAGCAAAGCGCTGCAGTCCTTTTTTCCACATCATCTGCCCCAGTCCCCAGAAAAATGCGATCCACGCAAGCTGGCACAGCATTCCGGTGCCAATTGCTCCCATCGAAAGCTTTCCATTGATAATGTTGACCGGAAACTGCGTCGTATACCCGAACGGAAGCAGAGAGATCAGAAGCGCCGCCGTTTTTCCGAAAATATCCATGGGGAACACGCCGCCGCTGACAACAACCAGCACCACGCTGACTGTTCCGAACAGCAAATGCACGTCCGTCAGCCAGAAGCTCAACAACGCCACGCAGTAAAAGATAAAGAAATTCAGGATCACTGCCAGAACCAGCCCCACCAAAAACAGCACGATTCGAACCAAAGACAGCTTCAGTCCGAGAAATATGCTTGAAAATGCAACCAGTACAGACGTACAGATCAGCAGTAAAATCAGCTGCGGCATCTTTTCCCCGAGATAGCTGCAGAACCGGTAGCCGCAGTAGTTGACCGGGCGGATCAGATATTTATTCAGCCCGCCGTCCTTGATGTCCTCGTTGATCTGATATTCGAACCCGGTAATAACCAGCTTCGACACCAGCCCGGCAAGCAGCGTATACACGATAATTTCCGTATAGCTATAGCCCGTCATCGCTCCCGCATCCCCGTTGCCGTACAGATAATTCCACAAAAAGGTCTGAATGATGATTGGAAAAATCGTACTCAACAATGTCAGCACCATATTTGCCCGGTATTCCAGAGCGGTTTCCACTCCCATCTGATACACGCATCGATACAGCTTCATCCTGCCACCTCCCCGGTGAAAATTCTGGCAATGCTCTCTTCCAGCGGAACCTCCGTCACAGTAAAATCATCCACCGGAAACAGGGAAAGCATCTGCGATGCCGTTTCCTTGATCCGCTCCTTCGGGATTTCCAGAACTGCCGTCAGATCTTTATTTTCCCGTACCCGCCCGAATACGGACAGCTTCCCGTTTTCTACCGGGCTGGAAAAAGAAAGGGTCAGCAGGCGTTTATCTCCCATTCTGTGGTTGATATCAGAAAGCGCGCCGTCGTAGACCAGCGTACCGCTGTTAATAATGACTGCCCGGCTGCAAAGTGCTTCGATATCCCGCATATAATGGCTCGTTAAAATGACCGTTGTTTTCGTCTGTTCGTTGTAATAGTGTAAAAAGTCACGGATTTTCTGCTGGGACACGATATCCAGACCGATCGTCGGCTCATCTAAAAACAGAATGCCGGGGCGGTGAATCAGCGCCGCCAGGATTTCCATCTTCATCCGTTCTCCGAGAGAAAGTCTGCGTACCTGAATATTCATCAGCTCCCGCACGCCAAGAAGCTCCGACAGCTCGTCCACGGTCTTTTTGTATTCCCTGTCATCCACATCGTAAATGCATTTATTCAGATACAGGCTGTCGCTGGCAGGCAGATCCCACCACAGCTGATTTTTCTGACCCATGACGATGGCAAAGCTTCGCTTGAACTCATTTTTCCGTTCCCAGGGCACAAAGCCATTCACCAGAACCTCCCCGGATGTCGGATACAAAATACCGGACAGAAGCTTTAATGTTGTCGTCTTTCCTGCGCCGTTTGGTCCCAGCAGCGCCATCATTTCCCCTTTTCCCACGGAAAAAGAAACGTCCTTTACCGCTTCCTTTGTCAGCATCTGCCGGTGGAACAGGTTATTTAACGATCCCTGCAGCCCTACGCCCTTTTTATAATAGGAAAATTCCTTCCGCAGATTATTGACCGAAATCATCTCTTCCATTGTTTTCCCTCTCTTCTCTATTTTGGTTCACTCGCTGTCTCACTCCAGAAATTCCGCATGCCGGATCCACGCCTCGTAGCGCGCCATGACTTCCGGATAGCGGTAGCGGCTGACCGGGAGCCTGCTGCCATCCTCCAGCTCTATCATTTCCCTTCCAATCCGGCTGATCTGCCCGGGATTGACCAGAAAACTTTTGTGGACGCGTAAAAACGACCTGACGCGCAGCTTTTCCTCCCAGTATCCGAGCGTTTCCGACGTCAGGAACACCTTCTTTTCGCAGTGCACCCAGATCTCGTGCCGCATACTTTCCAGATACAGGATTTCCTTTTCCCGCACCCGGATTCTGCCGTCGGACGAAGGGCTTTCCCGATACGGAAAGCTCCGGTAACCGCTGCCCGTGCGCCTCTGTTTTTTCAATTTCGCAAGCGCCGCCTTCAAATCCTGTTCCAGCGCGTATCCCCGCACCACATGAAAAAAAGGCTTTGTCAGTGCATCAAACACCGCTTCCGGGCTGTCCGCCACAAAAATCACCGCAAGGCGGGGATATTCTTCCAACAGGCTGTCTACTTCCTCCGACAGGACATTTTCACAGCTGCCCGACCAGATCAGACAATCCAGAGCTTCCAACGCTTCCGCAGATTTTTCCGTGATCCGCACAAACTCTGTCTGTCTGTTTTTTTCCGCCCGGACTGGCTCTTCTTCCGAAAACTGCCCCTGCAGGGAAAGCGCCTGCATCATGTATTCAATTTTTTCCAGGGCTTCCTTCGGCTCTCCGCACAATCCAACAAGCGGCATTTTATCCTCCATCCCACAGATGTTCTGCTACTACCTTTTCATCTTAGCAGACCTCGTTAAAAAAACAATCCGCTATGCACCAATCGCAGTCCGTGCGCCCCAATGGTATGCGAAAGCACAACGGCAACACAGCGTAAAACCACTGTCGGTCGCCGCTCCTAACACACTGCACTGGATTTTCTCACAAAATTTTTTCTTGACAAATTTCAAATCCCTCTATATTATTATCAGTGGTAATTATCAAAGATAATCATATAGAGGGATTTAGTGTGAACAATAAGCGTGATCGCTTATTGTTCACACAGCTATTTGTACCGCAAGCGTCACAAAGTAGCTATGATCGCAGAGCCGAACTGGACGTTCGCCTCGCGATTCCTTCGGCGCAAAGCGCCTGCGGAATGGAGGATTTTATGACAATCGAACTCATCAAACGGCTGCTGGACGCCTGCTATGAGGCAAAGCGCATCCGCGATATGCTCCCGCCGCTGCCGGACGGCGTGACATCATCCTATATCCATTTTCTGGATGTCATCGAACAGATGGAAAAAAACGGAACTTCCGTAAAAGTATCCGACATCAGCGATGCGCTGAACCTTCCGCGTCCCGGCGTGACGAGAACGGTAAAGGAGATGGAGAAAAAAGGCTATCTGACCAAAAAGCCGTCCGAAGAGGATGCACGCATCATGTACCTTTCCATCACAGGCGAAGGCAAAAAGCTCTCTGCCAAGTACAACGAACAGGTTTTTAACGCCCTGCTGCCCGAGCTGGAGACCATCTCCGACGAAGATGCGGAATGTACCATTCGTACCATTGAAATATTTTATCAGGTAATGTGTGAAAGGAGAAACGACCTTGACAAGTGATAAGACAGATTTTACACAGGGAAATATTTTAAAGAAACTGGTACCTTTTATGATTCCGATTCTGGGCGCGCTGGTACTCCAGGCTGCCTACGGCGCCGTCGATCTGCTCGTCGTCGGCAGATTCGGCTCCACCTCCGGACTGTCTGCGGTTTCCACCGGCAGCCAGGTGTTGAACCTTGTCACCTTTGTTGTGACACAGCTTGCAATGGGCGTCACTGTCCTGATCGCCCGTTATCTCGGGGAAAAGAACCCGGAACAGATCGGCTCCGTCATCGGCGGCGCGGCGGTTGTGTTCACGCTGCTTTCTGTCTGCCTGTTCGCAGCGATGGTTTTCTTTTCCCGCCCCATCTCTGTACTCATGCAGGCTCCTGCTGAAGCAGTCACTCTGACGGCAAGTTATGTTCGTATCTGCGGCAGCGGTATTTTCTTCATCGTCGCCTACAACCTGCTGTCGGCGATTTTCCGCGGACTTGGCGACAGCAAATCTCCGCTCCTGTTCGTCCTCGTCGCATGTATCGTCAACATCATCGGCGACCTCGTTTTGGTTGCCGGTCTGCACATGGACGCAGCGGGCGCAGCATTTGCAACCGTATTTGCACAGGCGGTCAGCGTTGTCTTTGCGGTGGTTATTCTTTTCAAAAAGCAGCTGCCCTTCCACATTGGCAAAAGCGATCTTGGCTTCAATTCCCAGTGCAGCAAATTTTTAAGCATCGGACTTCCTCTCGCCCTGCAGGAATTTCTGACCCAGGTTTCGTTCCTCGCCCTCTGCGCCTTTGTCAACCGCCTCGGCCTGGAAGCCTCCTCCGGCTATGGTGTCGCCTGCAAAATTGTCAACTTTGCAATGCTGATCCCCAGCTCCCTGATGCAGTCCATGGCGTCCTTCGTTTCCCAGAATGTCGGTGCAGGCAATCTGAAACGGGCCAAAAAATCCATGTTCACCGGAATCGGCATTGGTCTGATCTTCGGCTGCCTCGTCTTTACCCTCATCTGGTTTAAGGGTGACCTGCTCGCATCTTTCTTTTCCACAGACGCTGCCGTTATCCAAAACGGCTTTGCGTACTTAAAGGGCTTTGCGCCTGAAACCATTGTCACCGCTGTTTTGTTCAGCATGATCGGCTACTTCAACGGTAACAACAAAACCCTCTGGGTTATGCTCCAGGGTCTGACCCAGACCCTCTGCGTCCGTCTCCCCTTCGCTTACTTCATGAGTATCCAGCCCAACGCCAGCCTGACAAAGATCGGACTTGCCGCACCGGTTTCCACAACGGTTGGCATCCTGTTGAACGTTGGATTTTATCTCTACCTGAACAAGAAAGAAAAACGCGCCTGACGGCGCGTTTTTTTATGCATCCGATCTGGAATATGCGTTTTTCATCTGGCTGCTCAGCTCAAACAACACCTTATCAAGCGTATCGTCCGTTTCCTTCTGCAGCATCGCAGCAATCTCCGCATTTGCCTGCTGCCGCAGCGCTTTTCTTACCGCCGGATCCTGTTCTACTGCCAAACGTGCATCATAGCGGTTGATCAGCTCGTGTCCCTTTGCTGCAACCCTTTCCTGATAACGCTCCACATGGAACAGAGATTTATGATAGGAAGCGTCCGCCATCGCTGCGATCAGACGGCTCGACCAGTAAAAGTTCTCTGTCGAAACCCGCCCGGTCGTGTTGTTTAAATACTCCGGTGTTTCCTCCACATCTGCATAAAATGGAACAAGGGCGTTAAATGCATTGGACCCGTAGGCAATCCATTCCACCGGACTGCAGTCCGCTTCCATATCCGGTCTGATCTGGATCAACGCCATGAAATCATTTCGGTTGATGCCGATGGAACGGTATGCACCACGCATGGATTTATCGCCATAGGATCCATAGGGATCATACGGCGTCCCCTGATAGTGACCGGACAGGACATATTTCACATCCTCGACTGTGATCTTTTTTTCGGGAACCATGCACCACGGCAGATCGTCGGAAACCGGTGTAAAATCAGCAAGCGCACCGTCCCAGCGATAGGTATTCGGATTCAGATACCGCTCCATAAACCATGCCCGGGGTGTGTTGTATACATGATCTGCATCGTCATGACTGCCGAAGACATCCCGCGGATTCAGCGAACCGTCCATCGAAAGGTTCAGATGGTAGGTTTCGATAAATTCTTTCAAATCTGCAGAGCAGAGGAAATTTTTCTGTTCTCCGTAAGCATCTTCCAGATCAAAGCTGTCGATTCCGAGCTGGTTTGGCATCACGACATAAACCTCATCCGGCACTCTTCTTGCCATCCAGTGATGTCCTCCGATGGTTTCCAGCCACCAGATCTCGTCTTTATCCTGAAAAGCGATTCCGTTCATCTCATATGTCCCGTATTGCTCCAACAGGCTGCCAAGACGTAAAACGCCCTCTCTGGCGCTTCTGATATAAGGAAGCACCAGACAAACCAGATCCTCTTCCCCGATTCCTCCGGCAATCTCTTCCTTTCCATCCGCTGCAGGCTGATAAACGACCAACGGATCCGCTCCCAGCACGCGCGGATTCGAGGTAATCGTCTCAGTAGCAGTCATCGCAACATGTGCCTCATTGACGCCGCTGGCAGCCCAGATACCTTTTCCCTCCACCGCATTCGGCATCGCTGTATAGCGCATCGGATTCTCCGGCAGTTCGATGGTCACATGAGAGAGCACGGAATGATAGGTTTTCGGCTGCTGCTTTGGAGAAACCACAGTAAACTTCTTCGCTGTAAAATATCCGGCGCCGGAATCATCATTTCTCGCGATCATCGTTGATCCGTCATAGGTCGCTTTTTTCCCGACCAGTATTGTTGTACACCCCATATCTGACCTCCTATTTTTCTAATGCTTCTACGATTTTTGCATACCCCATGCCGTGGGAAGCCTTGATCAGTACCGAATCCCCGGGGTGCAGAAGTCCAGGCAATGCTGCAAGCAGTGCGTCGGTATCTGTGAAATGTTCCGCCTGAGAAATTCCAGCCTCCTTCGCTGCTCGGTACATCTCTTCCGAAAGGCTTCCTGCACAATACAGGCAGTCTATGCCTTGTTCTGCGGCATATGCGCCAACCTGCCCGTGCATCTCCCTTTCCTTTTCTCCAAGCTCAAACATATCACCGAGTACCGCAACTTTACGCCCGTCTGCCAGACTTAAGAGATCCAGCGCAGCCTTGGTCGAAACCGGGTTTGCATTGTAGCAGTCGTCGATCAGCACCAGATCCCCCGCCTGCACAACACGGCTTCTGCCGCTTACTGCCTGCACAGCAGCGATTCCGGCTGCGATCTGCTCTGTCGTCAGTCCGAGCTGTAAACCAACTGCAGTCGCCGCCAGGGCATTTAACACCATATGCGCGCCCGGCAGCGGAATCTGTACGTCAAACGCAGCGTCCGGCGTGTGGATTGTCGCTGTACTGCCCAGCAGTCCACGGCTTACGATGGTGTCTGCGTAAATATCGTTTTCGGGAGAAAGTCCAAAGTGAACCGGCCTTTTGCCGTGTACTTCCTCAATTGTCATGAGCTTGTCATCGTCTCCGTTAACACAGACCGTCCCTTCAGGATTCATAAAGTCAAAAATCTCGGATTTTGCCTTCAAAATACCGTCCCGGCTTCCGAGGAATTCCAGATGGCACTGACCGATATTTGTCATCACGCAAATATCCGGCTTTACCATCTCGCTTAAACGGTGCATCTCCCCGAAATGATTGATGCCCATCTCCACAACGGCAGCCTCCGTATCCTCCGGCATGGCAAGCAGTGTCAACGGCACGCCGATTTCGTTGTTGAAATTCCCCTGGGTCTTGTGTGTCTTGTATTTCTGTGCAAGCACTGACGCAACAAATTCTTTCGTACTGGTCTTGCCGACGCTTCCGGTGATCCCAACGATCGGAATTGGCATCTGCTCTCTGTAAAACGCAGTGATCTGCCGAAGCGCAGCCAGACTGTCCTCCACACGGATGCAGGGACCCGGAAGTTCTTCCGGTTCTTCCTCACACACAACCGCAATCGCGCCCTTGTCAAAAACTTCCCGGATAAACTGATGGCCATCCACCCGTTCTCCGCGGATTGCCACAAATATATCGCCCGGTTCCACCTTGCGGGAATCGATTACGATTCCTGCCGCTTCTTTGCGGGAATAGCCGCGGATTACAGCCATTCCCGCCGCCGGACAGGTTCCGGTATGTTTTCCCGCCGGCACAGCCAGATGCCCCTTACAGGCTCTTGCTATATTCCATATCGTCATGTTTTTCATATCACTCTTGGTCTCCGTTTTACAGTGGAAAAGCTACATCCTTTTCAGTCCTCAAATGCCATATCCAGGATCTTCTGGCAAAGCTCGTCATAACTGATGCCGACCGCCGCCGCTTCCTGGGGAATCAGGGAGGTGGGCGTCATGCCGGGGAGCGTATTTGCCTCCAGACAGTAGGCGTTTCCGGCCTCATCCATCATAAAATCCATCCGGGCATATTTATGCAGGCGCAGGGCATCGAATACACGCTCTGAAATCTTCTGGATCTTTCTGGTGCTCTCTTCGCCGATCGGCGCGGGGCAAATCTCAATGGTGCTGCCCGCCTGATATTTGTTTTTGTAATCGTAAAAGCCTTCCTTCGGCGCAATTTCCACGATCGGAAGCGCTTTACCGTCCAGCACGCAGCAGGTTAACTCCCTGCCCTTGATATATTCTTCTACAACGACCTCGTCTCCATATAAAAATGCGTCATCGAGCGCTGCCTGATAGTCCTCTTCCTTCTGCACAATGGAAACGCCGATGCTTGAGCCACCGGAGCTTACCTTTACCACGCAGGGAAACTTCGGCTGCCGGCCTTCTTCCGGTTCCTGACCTTTTTTCAGGCGGAAGCCTGCAGGGGTCGGAATCCCGTTTTGCATAAACAGTTCTTTTGCAAGGCACTTATCCATGGCCAACGCGCCGCTGACAAAGTCTGTGCCGGTGTAGCGGATTCCCAGCAGATCAAATGCCGCCTGCACCTTGCCCCCTTCTCCGTCTGCACCGTGCAGTCCTAAAAAGACCACGTCCGCCATCTGACAGATCCTGATGACGTTGGGCCCAAAGTAACATTTGCCACCGTCCTTGCGCAGTGCCTTTACCGCACTGATATCGGGATTGATCTCATGAATCGCTTCGATTCCTGCAGAAAAATCCTCATCACTTTCAAAAATATGATCTATGTCGTCCCGTTCCATTCCAAGAAAAACGTCCAGCAGGACAGCCTGATGTCCCAGTCTCTTCATCGCCTGATAAATCATCTTGCCGGAAATCAGGGATACGTCACGTTCCGTGCTGATTCCGCCTGCTAATACTACAACCTTCATGTCTTTCTCCTCTTCTACTGTTTTCCAAAATTACTTCATGCCATAGTATACGCTCAATCCACTGCCCCGTAAAGGAAAATCCGCAGTCAGTTTGCCTAAAATACCGATACAATTTACCGTGTTATCCAGTTAAAGCGCTGAAATATTAATTTTTTGTAAAATTTTTACACACCTTCCTGCAAATAGGTGTATAATACAAGCACGTTACAAAGACAGATGTCTTTCCACAAAAGACATTTTTTCCAGGAAGGGCATTTTTCTTTTGAAAAGGAGGAACTATTATGAAAAGATCCATGAGTGTTTTACTGGCAGCCGCCATGTGCAGCGCTATGCTTGCAGGCTGTGGCTCTACAGCAGCTGACACTGCAGCAGACGCTTCCGCTGAAACCACTGCTGCCGCTGCTACCGAAGCAGCAGATTCTTCTGCTTCTGCAGAAGGCGTAAATGTATTTAAAATCGGCGGTACCGCTCCCCTGACCGGCGCGGCAGCAATCTACGGCAACGCTGTAAAGAACGGCGCACAGATCGCCGTTGACGAGATCAACGAAGCAGGCGGTTCCGTACAATTCGAACTCAAATATGAGGACGACGAGAACGACCCGGAAAAAGCAGTTTCCGCTTACAACGCATTAAAGGACTGGGGCATGCAGATTTCCCTGGCTTCCGTTACCACAAAGCCCTGTGAAGCAACCAGTACAGAGCACTTTGCTGACCGTATCTTTGGTCTGACTCCTTCCGCTTCCTCTACCGCCATCACAGAGGGCAAAGACAATGTATTCCAGATGTGTTTTGCTGACCCCAACCAGGGTCTTGCATCCGCTGATTATATTGCAGATCAGAAGCTCGGCACAAAAGTCGCTGTCATCTACAGAAATGACGATGTATACTCCAGCGGCGTCTACGAGAAATTCAAAACAGAAGCAGATGTAAAGGGTCTGGAAATCGTTTCCGCAACCACCTTTACCGATGCAAGCTCCAATGACTTCTCCGTACAGCTGACCGAAGCAAAGAACGCAGGTGCTGACCTGCTCTTCCTTCCTATCTATTATCAGCCCGCTTCCCTGATCTTAAAGCAGGCAAAGGATATGGGCTATGAACCCACCTTCTTTGGCGTAGACGGTATGGATGGTATCCTGACCCTGGAAGGTTTTGACACCTCTCTGGCAGAAGGCGTTATGCTGCTGACTCCCTTCAACGCTGATGCGACAGACGAAAAGACCCAGAGCTTTGTAACCAAATACAAAGAACTCTACGGCGATGTTCCGAACCAGTTCGCAGCAGATGCTTATGACTGTGTCTATGCTTATAAAGCAGCTCTGGAGGCATCCGGCGCTACCGCAGATATGTCTGCAGAGGAGCTTTGCGACAAGATGATCGAAGCCTTCCCGACTCTGACCTATGACGGTCTGACCGGTACAGGCATCACCTGGGATTCCACCGGTGCCGTATCCAAGACTCCTAAGGGTATGGTGATCAAAAACGGCGCTTACGTCGGCATGGAGTAATACTTACCCTTTAATTTTGATTTTATCAATGCGCAGGGAGCACCGTTATCGTTTTTGATACGGCGCTCCTTTGCGTCATACAGAGAAATGAGGTAGCTTATGACCTTTTTATCACACCTGATCAACGGCATCAGTCTTGGAAGCGTATACGCGATCATCGCACTGGGATACACAATGGTATACGGTATCGCCAAGATGCTGAACTTTGCCCACGGCGACGTCATCATGGTGGGCGCATATATTTCCTTCTGTACCACCAGTTATCTCGGACTTTCTCCGCTGGTATCTGTCCTTTTTTCCATCATCGTCTGCACGGTTCTCGGCATCGTTGTAGAACGTCTGGCATACAAGCCCCTGCGTCAGGCTCCTTCCCTCGCAGTTTTGATCACTGCCATCGGCGTTTCCTATTTTCTGCAGAATGCCGCCCTGCTGATCTGGAGCTCCAGCCCGAAAACCTTTTCTTCCGTAACCGGAAGCTGGACCTTAAAGCTTTTTGACGGACAGCTGATCGTTTCCGGCGTCACGATCGTTACGATCCTTGCCTGCATCCTGATCATGATCTGTCTGACTCTTTTCACCAACAAGACAAAAACGGGAACGGCGATGCGGGCAGTTTCTGAAGATAAGGCCGCTGCAGGTCTGATGGGTATCAATGTCAATACAACCATTTCCCTGACCTTTGCCATCGGCTCCGGTCTGGCGGCCATCGCAGGTGTATTGCTCTGCTCCGCCTATCCGACCCTGATGCCCACCACAGGCTCCATGCCCGGCATCAAGGCATTTACTGCAGCTGTATTTGGCGGCATCGGCTCCATTCCAGGCGCAATGATCGGCGGTATCCTGCTCGGCATTATCGAGATCTTTTCCAAAGCGTACATTTCCACACAGCTGTCCGATGCGATCGTATTTGCGGTTCTGATCGTGGTCCTGATCGTAAAGCCGGATGGTCTGCTGGGCAAACACGTCAGCGAGAAAGTATGAGGTAGCAGCATGAACAAACTCAAACCTATTCTGTCAGCCAGAAAAGACTGCACAATTTCCTATACGATCGTCATTCTCGCCTTTATCCTGATCCAGACCATGATCGCAACCGGAAACATCACCTCTTCCTTAAAGGGACAGCTGGTTCCGATCTGTGCCTACATCGTCATGGCGATCTCCTTAAATCTTACCGTCGGCATTTTAGGCGAGCTTTCTTTAGGGCATGCCGGCTTTATGTCGGTCGGCGCTTTTACCGGCATCGTGGTTTCCACCTCCCTTGCCGCTGCGATTCCGAACGGCCCTCTGCGCCTTGCCATTTCCATGATCGTCGGCGGCCTTTTTGCCGGAATTGCAGGACTCATCGTCGGCATCCCCGTACTTCGTTTAAAGGGTGACTATCTTGCCATCGTTACCCTTGCATTCGGTGAAATTATCAAGAATATTATCAACGTGCTCTATATCGGTCTGGATGAAAAAGGACTGCACTTCAGCCTTCTGGAACAGCATTTTACCCTTGCAGAGGGCGGTTCCATGATCATCAACGGCCCCATGGGTGTCGGAGGTGTCCAGAAGCTTTCCACCTTTTCTTCCGGCGTTGTCCTGATCCTGATCACGCTGTTTTTAGTCCTGAACCTGATTCACAGCCGCACCGGCCGTGCCATCATGGCTGTCCGCGACAATAAGATCGCCGCAGAGAGCATCGGACTTTCCGTAACCCGCTATAAGTTGCTGGCATTTGTGATCTCCGCCGTTTTTGCAGGTATGGCAGGCACCCTTTACGCCATGAATTTTTCCACCGTCACCGCATCCAAATTCGACTTTAATACCTCGATCCTTGTTCTGGTATTCGTCGTTCTGGGCGGTCTTGGAAATATCTGGGGCTCCATCATCGCCGCTACACTTTTAACCGTGCTTCCGGAACTTCTACGTTCCATGAACGACTACCGGATGCTCATCTATGCGATCCTGCTGATCGTTATGATGATCTTCAACAATTCCGGTGCAAAGAAGCGTCTGACAGAATATTTCAGCGCACAGAAGGAAAAACGGACTGCGAAAAAGGCAGCCGGAAAGGGGGTAAACTGATATGGCAACTCTCGAAGTAACCGGACTCGGTATTTCCTTCGGCGGTCTGCGGGCCGTTGATGATCTTACCATGTCCATCGAAAAAGGCGGCCTGGTGGGCCTGATCGGACCCAACGGTGCCGGCAAAACCACCGTATTCAACATGCTGACCGGCGTTTACCGCCCCACAGACGGCGGCATTCGCTTAAACGGTGAGAATCTGATCGGCAAAAAGCCTTACGAGATCAACCGTATGGGCGTTGCCCGCACCTTCCAGAACATCCGACTGTTCCCGCAGCAGAGTGTTCTGGACAATGTTATGACCGGCTTAAACAATCAGGTGCAGTATTCCCTTGCAGAAAGTCTTTTGCATGTGGGAAGCTACCACAAAAAGGAAAAAGAAATGACCGAGCGTTCCATGGAGATCCTGCGAGTCTTCGGGCTGGAAGGTTCTGCCCAGACGCTGGCATCCAACCTGCCCTATGGCAAACAGCGTAAACTGGAAATTGCCCGTGCGCTTGCAACCAAACCGGAGCTTCTGCTTCTGGATGAGCCTGCCGCCGGCATGAACCCCAACGAAACCGGAGAGCTGATGGATACGATCCGTCTGGTGCGCAAGGAGTATCAGGTCACCATCCTTTTGATCGAGCATGACATGAAGCTGGTACAGGGTATCTGTGAATACCTCTATGTCCTGAATTTCGGTCGTCTGCTGGCAGAAGGCACTCCTGATAAGGTTTTAAACGATCCTGCCGTTGTCAAGGCATATCTGGGCGATTAAAGGAGGCTTCTTTTATGGCAATGCTCACTGTAGAAAATATCAATGTATATTACGGCGTGATCCACGCCCTTAAAGACATCTCCTTTCAGGTAAACGAAGGCGAGATCGTCGCACTGATCGGCGCAAACGGTGCCGGCAAAACCACCACCCTGCAGACTGTCAGCGGCATGCTGAGCGCAAAGTCCGGTTCGATCCGATTTCAGGATCAGGAGATTTCCAGAATGCCGGAGCACAAAATCGTGAAGCAGGGAATTTCCCACGTCCCCGAAGGACGCCGGATGTTCTCCAATCTGACGGTTTTGGAAAACCTGAAAATGGGCGCTTACACCAGAAAAGACAAGCAGGAAATCAATAATTCCCTGGAAATGGTTTATGAGCGGTTTCCCCGCTTAAAGGAACGTACCCGCCAGCTGGCAGGAACTCTTTCCGGCGGTGAACAACAGATGCTTGCAATGGGACGCGCGCTGATGGCAAATCCCCGCATCCTGCTGTTGGACGAGCCCTCCATGGGTCTGTCCCCGCTTCTGGTTTCTGAAATTTTTGATATCATTCAGGAGATCAACAAACAGGGCGTTACCATCCTTTTGGTAGAACAGAACGCAAAAAAAGCGCTTTCCATCGCAAACCGCGCCTATGTCCTCGAAACAGGACGCATCGTAAAGGAAGATGATGCACAGGCTCTTTTACATGATGAAGCGATCAAGAAAGCTTATCTCGGCGAATAAGGGGGAAACAATTATGTCAAACACAGTAATTACCATCGCCCGTCAGTACGGCAGCGGCGGACGTACCGTCGGCAAAATGCTGGCAAAGCGTCTGGATATTCCCTGCTACGACAGGGAGATTATTTCGCTCGCTTCCGAAGAAAGCGGCATTCATCCCACTCTGTTTCAGGATGAGAAAAAAAGACACGGCTCTCTACGTGCTTTCCTTACCGGCGGCTTCAAAAATGCCTCCCCGCTTTCCCCGGAAAGCGCAGGTTTTACAAAGGATGACAACCTTTTTCGCTATCAGGCAAAAATCATCCGCCAGCTCGCAGAAGAAAGCTCCTGCGTTATCATCGGACGCTGCGCCGACCATATCCTTGCAGATGTTCCCGGTGTTGTCCGTGTCTTTGTCCACGCACCCGAAGATTTTTGTCTGCAGGAAGCAATGAAGGTCAACAGTCTTTCTGTTTCTGAGGTTCAGAAGCTCATCGCTCAGACCGACGAATACCGTGCCCACTACTACAAGTATTACACCGGCCAGGAATGGAAAAACGCCCAGAATTACGACCTGTCTCTGGACAGCTCCCGTCTCGGCTTTGATGGCACAGTAGAGGCGATACTTTCCTATATTGAAGTACGTAAAAAGTTCGACAAAACTATGTAATACAATTCCCGGCAGTCAGGCTCCTTTTTGGAACCGGGCTACCGGGAATTTTTATCCCAGATAATCCAGCGGATTGACCGCTTCCCCGTCCTTTGTCAGTTTAAAATAAACATTGGAGCCCTCTACCGAGTAATATTTTGTCGGCTCCGCCACATGTCCGATCACCGCGCCGGTTTCCACATAGTCTCCCTCTTCCACAGTCACTTCCTGCAGCTGTCCATAGGTCAGCTCGTATCCACCTCCAAGACGCATCACAACAGTCTGTCCGGTCTGCGCATCCTCATACACAGATTCCACAATCCCATCTGCTGCGCATGCCACGCCTGTTCCTTCTGCTGCGCCGATTACAATCGACGGATTATATTTGTACTGCTGCAATGTCGGAAAATAAATCGTCTTGTCCATGCTGTAATTTAACAGAACGTTGCCTGCAATCGGCCATGCCAGCTTACTGGTTTCGCCAAAGGACAGCTGGCTCTCCTGCACTGCGATATTCGCAGACGCTGCAAGCGCCTCGTCCTGATTACCGGCTGCATCCTGGCTCGCTGTTATTCCGTTCTCTTTTCCGTCAGCGTCTGTCCCATTCGCCTGATCGCCGTCGGATGCCGGTTCGCTCCAACCTACGTCGTTATTACTTGCTTCGTTTCGGTACTCTGTATAGCCAATGTTGCGATCTTTAGGCTCCTCCGTCGGCTGACTTCCCGTTTCCTGTTCTCCGGCTGCTCCTGCGTCCGATTCCCCGCCTGTTTTTGCAGGCGCACTCAGATCTTTATCCTTCTGCGCATAATAGGGGTCATAATCCAGCTCCCCACTGTCTTTATCGCTGCCGGTCACATTCTGCGCAGACGGATTCTGTGCCTGTGACACCGGACTTTGCGTCTCCTTCTCCAATTTGGAGAAATCTACAATATGCTGTTCTTCTTCCTGGCTTTTCTGATGATTGCGGTACACAGAAATGCCCGTCACTGTCATCGCCGCCAGCACCAGAACGACCGAAGCTGTCATGATCGCTTTTTCTCTGCGGTATGCGCTGCTTTTTCCGCCTGTTCTTTTTCTTCTCATCACGCTCATCCTTTCCTGTTTCCTGTGTTCAGGCTTAGTTTGAGCGCAATTCAACCGTTTTATTCCGATTTTTTCAAAAGTCCCGGGAAAAACAGCTCTAAAATTTCTTCCGCAGAAGCTCCCTGCTTCGCAAGCTCATTGGCATAATATTGATCAAATCCGATCCCGTGCCCGATTCCCTTTGTCGTAATCACCATTTTCCCGCCCTGCTCTTCCAGGAAAAAACACGACGACGGAAGCTCAAACAGCTGCCGAAACCGTTCTCCCGCTATGGATGACCGTCCCGCGCGGACATTTAATACGTATCCGGCGCTGTCCCGCGTCAGTACAAGCTTTGGGGCATCCTTTTCCACTGATACGCCTTCTGCCTCCAGCATCCCGAAAAACCGCTCTGTTTTCATGCTCTTTTCCTGCAAAAAATCTTCTGCAGCCTCATCTACCGGACAGGCGATGCTTTTGCACCAGTCCGACTCCTGTCCGAAAAGCTCTGTCCCGCTCCTTGTCCGCCCTGCGCTCAGGCGAAAAAAAGGCGCGCTGACAGTCGCTCCCTGCCATTCGAGAACATAGCCCGAAGAAGCGCGCACTGCCTCCCTGCAGCGCTCCTCCAATACGTCTGCCTGCTCGCCCCACAGACGCTTGCGCTGCGCCTTGTCCAGGTACGAAAAACCGCTATTACTGTCGATAATCCGCGGCTCAACGGCGCTCACACTACTTTGAGAAATGCTCTCCTGCGCTGCTCCGGTCGTGCCATTCTCCAACACGGTCTCCTCCAGATGCCCTCCCGCGACGCAGCTGCTGCGCAAAATCACCGTCTGGGCTTTGAGCGCTTCCGGTTCATATTCTGCAGGAATCACCGCCGCCAGCGCGCCGATCAGAAACGCTTCCTCTGTCATCGTTCGGACGTCGCTTCCACTTTGCATCCGGACTGTCCTGCCGGATACGGGCACAATGGTTTCCACCGTTTTTTCCTGCCCTGCCCGCACTACACTGCTGCAGGTATACGGCAGCAGAAAGAAAAAAAGAAGAACCGCAAAAAAGTCCTTTTGACGGCTCTTTCCTACGGTTCTGTTTGCTCTTTTTTCCATTGTTTCCTGCATCATGAACCCTCCGCTGCTGCCGGTATTTTCCTATACGGCAGTCTATGCAGAGACGCACGCTTCTATGCAGAAAGCTTCCCGCGTATTATTTCTCCACGCGGTTATAGTTAATCAGACATCCTTTCAGGATGATCTGGCGCTCTTCATCGGTCAGCTCACCGAGGGTTACGGTAAACGGTTTCAAGCCGTTTGCATCTACCACATATCCTGTAATTTCTGCAGCCTTTTCCTCTACCGCCTTGCGGATGCCGGGGAAGAAGAGGTAATCATGGTTGGTAAACGGAAGATCTCCGTCCGGAATGACGAACGGAAGCATGCCCCAGTTGATCAGATTGGAACGATACCGTTTGGTCGCATATTCGTTTGCAATATTTGCCCAACCGCCCAGCACCTTCTGGCAGCTTGCAGCCTGCTCTCTCGCAGAACCATCTCCGGGCTTTACTGCGAAAATCGTGGAACCGAACCCGAGGTTGTCGTTTGCAGCCTGCGGGAACTGCACATGGATTTCATCCATAATTTCTGCCAGCTCCGGTTTTACAGTCACTGGATCTTTGCCATCCATCAAAGCTTCCTGCGCCTTGTGGATTTCCTTTGCCAGTCCGACATAGGCAGGATCCTTGCGGGACAGGGTAAACTCTGCCAGTCCAAGAGGATTGGAGCGGTAAGAGCTTGTCTCTCCGGACGGAATCAGCTCGTCTGTCGTCGTAACCGGATCGTGAATCTCGGAAACGACCTGCAGTACCAGATTTTCCGGAAGCGCGCACATCGTCGGCCAGTCCTTGATATTAGGACCGAAATGGATTTCCACAGAGGGATCTGCCACACCATGAGAATCAAATACGCGATTCTGATAAATCTTCGAATCAAAATGATACTGATATTTGCCGATGGGTCCGTCGAATTCAGTCGCCGCTGTCAGGCGTCCCTGATTTGCCGCAGTCGCCGCAATTGAACGGGCATCCATCAGAGCTACCGAAGCGATCTGGCCGTTCTGCAGCTTGGAGCCTTCACGGTTCGGGAAGTTTCTTGTAGAATGACGGATCGAGAACGCATTGTTTGCAGGCGTATCGCCAGCACCGAAACAAGGACCGCAGAACGCAGTCTTCATAACAGCTCCCGTTTCCAGAATCGTCGCCGCACAGCCATTTTTAATCAGTTCCATATAAATCGGCATGGAAGCCGGATACACACTCAATGTAAACTCCTGATTTCCGATATAGCTGCCCTTTAAAATGTCCGCGGCCGCACAGATATTTTCAAAGCCGCCGCCTGCGCAGCCTGCAATGATTCCCTGATCCACATAAAATCTGCCGTCACGCACTTTATCCTTCAAGCTGTAGGGTACCGCATTATCCAGACTGACTGCAGCCTTTTTCTCTACATCTGCAAGGATATCCGTCAGGTTCGCATTCAGCTCTTCAATCGTATAGGTATTGCTCGGATGGAACGGCATTGCGATCATCGGCTTTACCTTTGATAAATCAACCTCAATCAGACCGTCATAGTATGCCGTCTGTCCGGGTGCCAGCTCTTTATATTCTGCCTCTCTTCCGTGAATCTCATAAAATTCGCGGATCTGGTCATCTGTCTGCCAGATGGAAGAAAGACATGTTGTCTCTGTCGTCATAACGTCGATGCCGATTCTGAAATCCGCACTTAAATTTGCAACGCCGGGGCCAACGAACTCCATCACTTTATTTTTTACATAACCGTTTGCAAAAACAGCGCCGATAATCGCCAGAGCAACGTCCTGCGGACCAACGCCTTTTTCCGGCTTGCCGGTCAGATAAACGCCGACAACCTCCGGCATGCGGATATCATAGGTCTGGTTCAACAGCTGCTTTACCAGCTCCGGACCGCCCTCGCCCATCGCCATCGTTCCCAGTGCACCATAGCGGGTGTGGGAATCAGAGCCGAGGATCATCTTGCCGCCGCCTGCGAGCATTTCTCTTGCAAACTGGTGGATAACCGCCTGATGAGGCGGTACATAAACGCCGCCGTATTTTTTTGCACAAGTCAATCCGAATAAATGATCGTCCTCATTGATCGTTCCGCCGACCGCACATAGGGAGTTGTGGCAGTTGGTCAGAACATAAGGAATCGGGAACTTCGTCAACCCCGATGCGCGCGCGGTCTGAATAATTCCGACAAAGGTAATATCATGGCTTGTCAGCTTATCAAATTTAATTTTCAGCTTTTCCATGTTGCCGGAAGTATTGTGATTCTCTAAAATTCCGTAGGCAATGGTCTGCTTCTTTGCTTCTTCTTTGGATACTGTCCGTCCGGTCTTTGCCGCAAGCTCTGCCTGCGCCTTGGGACCGTCCGCTATGATTTCAGCGCCGTTTACCAGCCAGGCGCCGCCGTTTGCCAATGTAACCATAGGAACCTCCTTTTTCACTTTGCTATACTAAAGTAGTATAACGAAAAAAGGCTGCACTTGCAAGCCTTTTATGTTTCCAGTTCACTCGTACCTTTTTGTAAGCAGATTTCATGCTCGCATGAAAATCTGCTTACAAAAAGGTACGGAGGGAGCGCCACTTTATGAGCAAAAATGAGCTGCGAAGCAGCGGAGAGCGTCGAAGACGCGGTTTTGCGAATGGCGCGTGTGAACTGTAACAATCTACGAAGGGAGCGTCAATTACACACGCCCCTGCGAGCGGATCGCTGCCGCGATCTCCTGCAGTCTCGGCAGGCATGCATCAAAAAACATCCGATAGGACTGGCAGAAGTAATTTTCTCCCGGCCTGCTTCCCGGCTGCTCCCGGTGCCGCCTGCAGCCGCCCCGGCAGATCATGAAATAAGGACAGGCGCGGCATTCTTCTGTATGATTGCAGGAAGCTTCCACAAATCCCTGCTTTAATCGTCTCTCATGAATCGTTTCAAACGAATCCTCGTTTAAATTTCCGATCCGATACTCGTCGAGCACATAAAAGTCACACGGATACACGCTGCCGTCCGCCTCCACGATATTCTGGAAGCTGCAGATGCCCCGCTGCTCGCACGATTCCGGGAACTGTCCCAGTAAAATCCCGACATAATTTTCAAACTGGCGGATATAAGGCTGTTTTCCCTGCCGTAAATCCAGATCCCACAGTTCGAACAGCTCGATCAGAAACCTTCCGTACATCTCCGGGGAAAGAGAATATTCCTCCTGCCCCTGGCGCTCGCTGATGGGATCGAGACAGGCGATATACTGCTGCCACGAAAATCCCAGCTTCCGGAAATTTTCATAAATCCGGCGGATCTTCGGTGCTGTCTTGCCGTTTACCACCATCAGCACGTTAAATTCCACACCGGCAGCTTCCAAAAGCTTCGCTGATTCCAAAACGCGGAAATAGGTGTCTTTTCCTGCAGCATCCTTCCGGTACAGATCATGCGTCGCCTTGATTCCATCCACAGAAAGACCGATCAGGAAATGATTTTTTGCAAAAAACTGACACCATTCCTCATTCAGCCCATAGCCGTTCGTCTGCAATGCGTGGGAAATCGTAACATTTTTGGTATTATATTTTTGTTCCAGACGAATACATTCCCGAAAAAAATCCAGCCCTGCCAGCGTCGGTTCCCCGCCCTGGAACGCGATCGTACAGGAGCCTTCTGCAAATTCCAGTGTCCGCCTGATCACGTTTTCCAGCGTGGCAAAGCTCATAATGCCATAAGAGGCCTGGCTGCGCTTTTCCATTTCGTCCGCATAAAAACAATATTGACAACGCATGTTGCACAGGCCGGATGCGGGCTTCATCATCACATGAATCGCAGGCATCAGAGATATTTCTCCACAATCGCATTCATCTGATCCCATTTTGCTTCCATATCCGCAACGAGCTTGAACTGTGTTCTTGCACGGTCGAGGTTATGGTTCTCACGGTGGATCTTGAAATAAATATCGTTCTGCAGATGATCCGCCAGGAAACGCATACCGCATTCCAGCGTCATCAGCTTCGCGCCCATCGGCATCAGGCGGATTTCTTTCTCCGTCAGGCTGCCTGCACAGCCTTCCGTGTAGCCTTTGGTATAAATTTCAAATAAGTTCATATCACAGGATACCAGATCCAGGTTCTGCTCGTCCTCTGCAGCAGTGCTTGCGCCGAAACGGATCGAATCGCCGTAATCGTACAGCGCACTTCCCGGCATAACAGTATCCAGATCGATGACACAAAGACCTTTGCCGGTCTTATTGTCAATCATAACATTGTTTAACTTGGTATCATTGTGGGTAACACGCAGCGGAATCTCTCCGTTTGCCAGCGCATCGCAGATGATATGGCAGTCTGCCTCTCTCGCTTTGACAAATTCGATCTCTGCCTGCACGTCCTTTGCACGTCCGACCACGTCTTCCTCTACTGCTTTTAAGAAGTTGTGAAAACGGTCTACCGTATTGTGGAAGTTTTTGATCGTCTCATGCAGGGTTGCTGCCGGATAATCTGCCAGCAGCTGCTGGAAATGTCCGAATGCAACCGCGCTGTTGTAAAAATCCTCCGGCTTTTCTACCAGATCAAAGCAGGTCGCATCATCAATGAATACATAGCTTCTCCAATAATCACCTGTTTCATCCTGTAAATAGCTCGCGCCATCCTTTGTCAGGATAATGTTAAGTGTCTCACGCTCCGGATCGCCGCCGGCTGCAATAATTTTTTTCCGTAAGAACGTTGTAACATTTACAACATTTTCCATCAGTTCCTTCGGATTCCGGAAAATATCGTCATTCATGCGCTGCAAAATATAATGCTTGTTGCTGCCGTCCTCAAGCTCACAGGTCAGCATGAATGTATCGTTGATATGACCGCTGCCATAGGGACTCATCTCTGTAATTTTCCCTGCAAACCGAAAGCTCTCCGCCACTTTCCGGCAGATCTCTTCTTTTTTATTCAAGTGCTCCATTGTATTTCACCCTCCGTATAACTCTCCTGTCCGTCTCCTTTTGTAACTTATCACATTATATCGTGAGCACAGCTCACTCAATAATTTCGCCGTTCGCGATGAGCAGGCTTCGCCTGTTCCCGCTCTCTTGTGCTCATAATATCACGAGCCCGCGCTGACGCGCTTTACCGCCTGCTGCGCAGGCTGCTCGTTCTCTAATGGCACAAGAAAAACAAATGCCGCCTTCGGCGTCGCTTGTTTTTCTCTTGTGCTCATAATTTTACAACATTTTACATCATTTGTACATTGCTTTCCCACAAGAGGTACCTTTTATGAAAAAGGATCCTGCAAAGCAGGATTCTCCGCCTGCGGCGGGTCGCGCAAGCGACATTCTTCCATTCCGCCGCAGTGCGATCCTCGCGGAGCGTTTTTATCGTATGGAAACGAAGTTTCCTATACGATAAAAAAACGGCATAGCAGAAACTGCCATGCCGTTTTTCGTAAAAATCTCCATTCCGCAGGCGCTTTGCGCCGAAGGAATCGCGAGGCGAACGTCCAGTTCGGCTCTGCGATCATAGCTACTTTGTGACGCCTGCGGCACAAATAGCTGTGTGAAAAATAAGCGATCACGCTTATTTTTCACACTATACTCCGTTAAAAACGTAGTTTACTTTATCATTCTGTTTATTTCGACAGTTCCGGCTTACTCGGAAGAATCACTTTTTCCTGATGCCAGATATCGCGCTCGTACTCCTCGATCGTACGGTCAGAGCTGAACTTGCCTGCGCACGCTACATTTAAGAGCGCGCTCTTTGCCCAGTTCTTCTCATCCTTATAAGCTGCTTCTACGCGGCGCTGTGCTTCTGCATAAGACTTGAAGTCCGCCAGAATGAAGTAAGTATCTGCCTTCGCAGTGTCCTGCGTATTTAACAGGGAGTTATACAGCGGTCTGAACAGCTCGGGATCCTGAGGGGAATAGGTTCCGTTGATCAGCTGCATCAGCACACGGCGGATATCCTGATCGTTGTTGAAGATATCCATCGGGTTGTAGCCGCCGTAGTTTTCGTACTGGATAACCTGCTCTGCGCTCAGGCCGAAGATGAAGGCATTTTCCTTGCCGACCTCTTCTACGATCTCGACGTTCGCACCGTCCATCGTGCCCAGGGTCAGCGCACCGTTTAACATGAACTTCATGTTGCCGGTACCGGAAGCTTCCTTGCTGGCGGTGGAAATCTGCTCAGATACATCTGCCGCTGCGAAAATCCACTCCGCATTGGATACGCGGTAGTTTTCGATGAAGACAACCTTGATTCTGCCATCTACAACCGGATCGTTGTTGATAACGTCCGCCACGCTGTTGATCAGCTTGATAGTCAGCTTCGCATTTCTATAGCCTGCAGCAGCCTTTGCGCCGAAGATAAAGGTTCTCGGATAGAAATCCATATCCGGATGATCCTTTAACTCGTTGTACAGGTACATGATGTGCAGGATATTCATCAGCTGACGTTTGTACTCATGCAGACGCTTTACCTGTACGTCAAAGATGGATCTTGGATCCACTTCGATACCGTTGTGCTCACGGATATATTTTGCAAGGCGAACCTTGTTCTGATATTTGATGTTCATGAATTCCTGCTGAGCTTTTTCATCGTCCGCATAAATGCGAAGCTTGGAAAGTGCCGGCAGATCTGTGATCCACTCGTCTCCGACATGATCCGTTACCCAGTCAGCCAGCAGCGGATTTGCATGCAGTAAAAATCTTCTCTGTGTGATACCGTTTGTCTTGTTGTTGAACTTCTCCGGCATCATTTCGTAGAAGTCTCTCAGCTCCTGTTTTTCCAGGATCTCAGTGTGTAAGCGTGCAACGCCGTTTACGGAATGACCGCCTACGATTGCCAGATGCGCCATCTTAACCTGTCCGTCGTAGATGATCGCCATTTTGCGGATCTTCTCCTGATTGCCAGGATACATCTGCTGAATGCGCAGAACGAATCTTCTGTTGATCTCTTCTACGATCTGATAAATTCTGGGAAGCAGACGGGAGAACAGCTCGATAGGCCATTTTTCCAGCGCTTCGGACATGATCGTATGATTGGTGTATGCGCAGGTCTTGCAGGTGATTTCCCATGCTTCGTCCCAGGACAAATCATAGTCATCCATCAGGACACGCATCAGCTCTGCTACTGCAACGGTCGGATGGGTATCATTTAACTGGAATGCGACCTTTTCATGGAACTTATGCAGATCTGTATGGGTGCGCATATATTTGTCTACTGCTTCCTGTACAGATGCAGAAATAAAGAAATACTGCTGTTTTAAGCGCAGCTCCTTACCTGCATAATGGTTATCGTTGGGATACAGAACCTCAACGATATTGCGTGCAAGGTTTTCCTGTTCTACGGCTTTCTGATAATCTCCCTTGTCAAAGGAATCCAGGCTGAAGCACTCTATCGGCTGCGCATCCCAGATTCTCAGGGTGTTGACAATGCCGTTGCCATAGCCGACGATCGGCATATCGTAAGGAACAGCCTGTACGGACTGATAGCCTTCCTGCTTGAAAATGGTACGGCCGTTTTCATCCACATAAGAGCTTACCCAGCCGCCGAATTTTACCTCTTTTGCATACTCGGGACGGCGCAGCTCAAAGGGATAGCCGTCAGCCAGCCAGTTGTCCGGCACTTCTACCTGATAACCATCGCGGATCTCCTGACGGAACATACCGTAACGATAACGGATACCACAGCCGTATGCCGCATAGTTTAAGGTTGCAAGAGAATCCAAAAAGCATGCTGCCAGACGTCCCAGACCGCCGTTACCCAGCGCGGGATCGGGCTCCTGATCCTCGACAAGGTTTAAATCTACGCCAAGCTCGTCCAGAGCCTCCGCCACTTCTTTATAAGCGCGAAGGTTAATCAGATTGTTGCCCAGCGCACGACCCATCAGGAACTCCATGGACATATAGTAGACGATCTTCGGATCTTTTTTTTCGTACTCTTTCTGAGTCGCCATCCAGTTGTCTACAACAACGTCCTTAATCGCATAGGATACTGCCTGAAAAATCTGCTGTTCGGTAGCTTCTTCCAGCGTTCTGCGGTAAAGAGTCTTGATATTGTTCAGTACGGTACCCTTAAAAAGCTCTTTGTCAAACTTCATGGGTGCTTTTTTCAACATAAATTCTCCTCCTGTGTACAATGAAGCGCTTTTTGTTCTTCCGTATTCTGCAGCTGTCCGCAGAACACTTTACGCCACAATATTCTCATTATACCATGCTTTTTGGGTGTCGCAACTGTTTCCTCTTCCGTTTTCGTACTTTTTACAATGCACGAACCTTCCCTGTGCCTGTGCACCACCGTTTACAGCATTTCTTTCTTTTTTCGGAAGAAAATTCCCTCTCCGTATCCGGCATGTCCGCCCGAAAGCAACAGTTTCTTGTAGCCGCGCTGGATCGTGGTTTCCTCCGGCAGGGCTTCCGGGTTTCCATCATATTCCCGGTTGTAAATTCTCCACAGATCACCATCCCCTTCTTCCGTTTTGTAAATGTCAAAAAAGGACATAAACTGCACAATTCCGGAATCCGGGCTTAAAAATTCGCGATGGCGCGGATACAGCAGCCATGATTCACAGAAAAACGCGATTTCCTCTCCCGGAAACGCGTCCGCAAAAAACGCTGCCGCCTGCCGAAACGATGCCTCGCAGTCCGCTTTTTTCAACGGCCCGCAGGACGGAATGTGCATATTGATAACCTTTGTCATGCCTTCCGGGCGCACATGTCCGGTCTTTTCATAGCTTTCCGGAAAATCCATCAGCTCAAACTGCAGTCTGCCCAGCGCAAACCGTGTCATCTCAAAAAAACCGTCAAACCACCACGATACAAAACTTCCCCAGATTCCGTACATTTTGCGGCACTCATGCAGCTTCCAGTTTAAATCCATACAGGAATCCAGCCAGATCTGCTCTGAAATTCCTTTTTCCTGATACCGCTCCTTTAAGTGCGCCGTCATCAGCAGATAAATCAACAGATCCGCCGTATAGGATGCAATCCCTGCTTCCTTTGCCGCAGTGTCTGCCGCCTTTAATACCTCTTTATAATCCAGCTTGCCGTCCGCCTCGTATACGAGCAGCCATTTCAGAAACGTTTCTTTTGCCGCCGCATTTGCGCAGATTTTCTCCCACGCCTGTTCCATTGTCACCTTCGCCTCTGCCGGAAACAAAAGTGTATCACAGATTTCCCCGATATAAGTCTGATAATCCCTCATGTTTTTTCCCTGTCCTTTCCCTTGATCGAATGTGCTGCCACAGCCCGTCTGCATGCGCCGGCGCATCCACTTTTTCTGTAAAAAAGAATGTGCCCTGGCACATTCTCGCGCCGAGGCGCGGTTGCTTCGGCAACCATCTACCCTTGCGCCGAGTGCGCATCCTCGCGGAGCGTTTTTATCGTATAGAAACGAAGTTTCCTATACGATAAAAAAGAATCCTGCGAAGCAGGATTCTCCGCCTGCGGCGGGTCGCGCAAGCGACATTCTTCCATTCCGCTGCAGTGCGATCCGCACGAGGCGTTTTTATTTCATAGGACGCATTTTCCTATGAAATAAAAAGTATATTCTTAGCATATAACAGACTGATGAAAAAGGGAATCGAAAATATTTAATTACAGTTCACTCGTGCTTTCTTGTGCGCAGATTCCATGCTCGCATGAGAATCTGTGCACAAGAAACCACGAAGGGAGCACCATTTTATGAGCAAAAATGAGCTGCGAAGCAGCGGAAAGCATCGAAGATGCGCTTTTGCGAATGGTGCGAGTGAACTGTAACTTTTCCCCCCTTCCATACCCCTACCTGTAATTTTCTGCTTGCCAATCTGCATTTCCTGCTATATGATTGTACAGGCATGACAACAGAATATGCGCTCTGCAAAATTCTATCGTCATGAATCATACCGAGTGTTCGTGACCTTCCACTCGTAAAACAAAACTAAAGGAGAAAACAAATGAAAAACAAAAATGTTCTGTACCTCACACAGGCAGCGATGATTGCTGCCCTCTACGTCGTTCTTACGATGATCGCCAATGCCCTCGGCATCGCCAGCGGCAACATTCAGGTTCGCTTCTCGGAAGCCCTCACCGTCCTTCCCTTTCTGACTCCCGCTGCAGTTCCCGGACTCTTTATCGGCTGTCTGATCGCCAACCTCGTGACCGGTGCCATGCTGCCCGATATCATTTTTGGTTCCCTTGCAACCCTGATCGGTGCAATCGGCACATGGATGCTTGGAAAAGCAGCCCTCGGCAAGGACGAAAAGCAGAAAAAGCTTTTCACCTGGCTGTCCCCTCTGCCGCCTATCCTGGCAAACGCCGTGATTATCCCGCCTGTGTTAAAATACGCTTACGGCATCATTCCGATGTGGTTTTCCGTGATTACCGTAACGGCAGGGGAAATCATTTCCTGCGGTATCTTCGGACTGATTCTGTTGGCTGCGCTGAAAAAGTACAAAAACCAGCTGTTCCCCGTTTAAACGGCAAAAACACAAAAAAGGTATCGTCCTCCTGCTTTTTGGAGGTTGCGATACCTTTTTTCTTTACCTACAATAGAATGCACGCTCTGCGAGCATTCTATTGTCATGAATATGCAATAAACCGGTTCCCGTTTTCTTCAAACATACCCCGCGCGTCATTCATGCCCTTTTTGTAGACAGTTCCGGTCAGCGGGTCCATCAAAACGACATTCTGCTCGTTGAAGCCGATCACCAGCACTGCACTGCCGTCCTGCATCACTGCAAGCACCGGGATTTCCCGGTCAGGATAATATAACACCATATCCAACGTACAGCCCTGGAGGTTTAACACCGTCCGATTGTCTAAATTTTCTTCCAGAATCGTCAGCACGTCCTGCCCGGCTGCCAGCAGCGAGGAGCTGTTTTTCACCATTCCCTCATACTGGAAAATCGTATCCAGGCACACCGCAAGGCTGCTTCTTTCATTGTCTGCATAGTCCCCATCAATCGCCATGATCTGGTTCGAGCTGTGCAGGCGGTCGCGTTTGTTCAAATATCTGCCCGCCTCGTCCGTTACCGCGCCAGCTGCTTCATAAGCTCTGCACACCGCTGCGGCAGGGTCTTTTTCGATTCCGATCACACCATATTGTCCATATACATAATAGCGGTTCTGATCCTCTTCCCCGTTCAGTGCAATTTCCCGGCTTCCTTCAAAGATGACCTCCTTCGGAGTGAGGATTTTGACCTTTTTGGCATCCGGAACGGAATTTAATACAATTCGTACGATATTTTCCGTCTCCTGCGTGGACGCTGTCTCCGCATAATTTTTGCTCTCCGGTATCTCATCATTATATAAAATCTGATCCTCCGAAAGCTCCGTCACCCTTCCGTCCGCAAGGGAAATCCGCTCCAGACTGATCTGGTTTTCCTCAATCCGGCAGCCCGTCACATAAACCCCTGCCTGCTCATAGGATTTTAAAATATTTCCCTCAAAATCCTGGATCCTGATCTGATGCATCGGGAACAGCTGATTGCCGACCGCATCCTCCTGCACCTGCTCTGCAGACGCAATTCCGTAGATCAGGTCTTCCCCCATAAAGCCGAGCGCCTGAATAAAATTGCCTTCGCCCGCCTTGAGTTCCGTCAGCTTTCCGCTGTTTAAATTCATGAATTCCAGCGTGCTGCCATAATCCTTCAGATCCTTCTGCCATACCAGCATACTGTCGTTTTCCGCAACCCTGCAGCCAGCCGTGCTAATCCCGGAAACTACGATTTCGCTGGACTTGTCCTCCAGCCCGATATGCCAGATATTACCGTCCACCATCAGATAGAGGTCGTTTTTACCATTTACATAAGAAAGTGTTTCCAGATCAGCTTTTAACAGCCCGGCACTTTTATTATAAGGAATAAACACCATTTCCTCTGTCACGTTCAGTGTACTGCTGTAGTAGCAGACCGAAACACCACACTCGCCCTCGTGACGGCCGCGGTTCATATAACCGTATACCAGAAACGTCACGTTTCCGGTTTCATCGACCTGCAAAACCTCATAGTTGTGGTTTTCATAGCGCGCCCGCAGATCGTCGTTGTCCTCGTCCCGGAAAGAATGCAGCCGCGCCAGGCGATTGTCAGCACTGTTGTATACATAAAGCCCTCCAGCCTGTACAAAGGCAAATACATTTCCGCCATCGCTTTCTTTCATGACGACATTTTTATCTGTAATTCCAAGCTGTAATCCGCTTTCCGTAAATCTTGATGATTTTTCCGTAAAATACTGTGTGACAGTCCGTTCATAATCCAGCAGGTACATTGTGTCCCCTGTATAACGCACCCGGTAATACTCCGTCACGGACGCGCTGACCTGACTGCCTCCCTCTGTATAAGACACCGGATAACTCAAAACAAAGGAAGCTGTCTGCGGTGCGATTTCTTTTACCCAGATCTGCGGCTTCTCTATCCGCGTCACATCCAGGCTTCCCCAGGTTACCTGGGACGACGTACAATGAATGTCCACATGGGCAAAAGAGGAATTGTCGCCATCTGAATTCGTTTCCAGCTTTTTGGCATAGCCTTTTTCCGCAAAAACCTCTGCATCAAAGGTCGCATCCGAAAAAGACGTCACGAAATCAAGTTTTTCCGTCAGGTAATAATCCGCCTGGATGACCCGCGTATAATAACGCACCTGTCTGCTTTCATCCAGATTCACCAGAAAAATCAGGCTGTATTCCTCGCCCTCTTTCATCAAATCCTTTAACCGGAAGAAAAGATACAGGTCGTCTCCCTCCTGCGTCCCGGTCAGCTCCGTATTTTCAATCAGACGGCTTCCGTCGATGCTGCGCAGCTCATAGGAAACGCCCGCAATTTCCGTACCGTACCCGTGCACCACTGCGTTGATCTGACGCGCTGTTTTGATCGGCGTAATGCTTTCCCGCATATCCGCCGTATCCATCTGCATTGTGTATCCGTACATCTGATTGATTTCCTGACCGTCTTCCACAATTGCCATTGTGGGCAGACAGGCCGTCGACATCGGTGCAGTCATATCCCCATTTCCCTGATTGGCGACCATGCTGATCACAACCAGCGAAATCACAAATATCACAACAAAGGCAATGCCCTTGATAACCGTTTTCTTCAAACCAACTCTCCTTCCAGAAGCTTCTGCAGCGTCGTATGGATCTGCAGAGTTTCCGCCAGCCTTTTGCTATCCGGCTCTTTGCAGCACTGCCCGGACTTCTGCTCTGCTTCCGTCAAACCGCTCTGTCCATCCGCCATCCCTGCGTCTACTCTGCGCACTGCACGAAGCAGGATATTTTTAGGAGTATGCTCCATATCGATAAACTCCAACACCTGGGTATCATAGCCATTTTCTTCCAGCAGATCGGCTCGCAGGGCATCTGTAAACAATGCCGAAAGCCGCTCTTTGATCAAACCATATTTCAGCGCGCCCTCCAGCGGCTCACATGCGATCTGCTTATTGACCTCATGCTGACAACAGGGCACGGATAAAATAACACCCGCATGCCATTTCATCGCCTTATACAGGGCATAATCGGTCGCCGTGTCGCAGGCGTGCAGCGTCACAACCATGTCCGCGCTGTCCGTTCCCGTATAATCTGCAATATCTCCATGCAAAAACGAAAGCCCTTCATAATGATATTTCTTCGCCAGCTCGTTGCAATGCACGATCACGTCTTTTTTCAGATCAAGTCCCGTCACTTCCAGTGTCAGTCCCTTTAATTCATGCAGATAATAATACATGGCAAAAGTCAGATAAGACTTACCGCAGCCAAAGTCAATAATATGCACCGGGCGATCCTTGGGCAGGAGTGGCCAGATGTCCTCAATAAACTCCAGAAAACGGTTGATCTGACGGAACTTATCGTACCGCGACGTTATCACTTTTCCTTCTTTGGTCTGCACTCCCAGATCCACCAGAAAGGGAACCGGACGTCCTTCTTCCAGAATATAGCGTTTCTTTCTGTTGTGGGACAACGAAACCTTAACGTTATCTTCCGAAACGCTGCGCTGCTTTTTGCGCACCGTCATTTTCCCTTTTTTGCTTACCAGCACCGTCGCCTCAAAAGAGGTTGTCTCAACCTGCAGCTGTTTAAAGCTGCCCGAAAGATCGGCTTCCAGAATCGCTGCCGTCTCCTCCGCCGTGTGATTTTCATGAAATACCTGCGTCCCGCGATATGCGGTGATCTGAAACAAAAGCCTGTCCTTTAACAGAACCGGGCGAATTTTCTTTTTGCTGCACCCCGTCGCTTCGCCGGTGGCGCCACTCAATGTCATCTGGTAAAGCCCGCCGGTCAGGCTCTCTTCCAACAGCTGTCTTACTTTGTTCATCTTCTTTTCTCCCTGAAAAAAGAATGTGCCTTGGCACATTCTCGCGCCGAGGCGCGGTTGCTTTAGCAACCATCTACCCTTGCGCCGAGTGCGCATCCTCGTAGAGCGTTTATTATCGTATGGAAACGAAGTTTCCTATACGATAATAAAACCGGAAGAAGCATATTATCTTCTTCCGGCTCTATTGTAAAGCTTTATTCTCTTCTGTACAACTTAAAATTTCCGAAAGCCCCTTTTCTGCCTGCGTCTGAAAATTTCTCCGTAGAGCAGAACCTGAATCAGCTCCATGCTTTCAGGACCAAGCGGCGCCGCAGCCTCCGCTGTTCTGACCGCAGGGTTCATCGCAGCGCCTGCAGATATGCTACCGCCTGTCGTGCTCACTTCTCCACCGTCCGCAGGCGCGGCCGCCACTGCTGCAGCCTCTGCCTGCTCGCGTTTTTCCTCCTGCTCCAGCACCGCATAAATGTCCTGCGCCATTTTATACAGGGTCATTCTGTCCGGATATTCATCATAAAGGACGCTGCCTTCACTGTCAAACCGTTCCAGCAGCTCTTCGATCCGTTTGCGGTACTTTTTTGCCTGCCTCGGATAAAGCTCCTGCAGATATTCCAGATCGCGCATGACCGTATCCTCTTCCTCCCATATCAGAGGCATCGGATAGGTCATATAAAAAGGAAGTATTTTGGGGTAATAGTTCATCTGCATCCCCCGGCTGTTATTTTTTCTTTATCATATGCAGAATCTTCCCGGAAAGTTTTACAGCCGCCCGCGCCTGCTCCCGCTCCGGTTCTGTGCCGCCATAGCGCGCCTGCTCATACAACTCCGTCAGCTGCTCCCAGTCTTCATGTCCGGTGTCCCCCCATGCCTGCTGGGTCAGCTCCTGCGCAGTCAAGCTGTTTGCCAACCCCAGCCACACTGCCTCTTTCCTTTCCTGTTCCTTTTTCTTTTGCCGCCTGCCAAAGGCGCCTTCTATGGTCTTTTTATAGGCCCGCCGGATCTTCGCAGATGGCTCTATACCGATAAAAAGCTGTGCTCTTTTCCGTTTCTCCCTATAGGCGATGGACTCCGTTTTTTCTTCTACGCCAGCTTCAAGAGTCTCCTTACGTCCCCTGCCAGTCTGATAGAAGCTTTTGATCATCCAGCGGAACAAAAGGACAATGCTCACAAGCACTGCGACGATCAATGCCACCACAATTGACCAGAAAACAAGCTTTCCAAGCACTTCTATCCAAACCGGTGTGGGGCGGACCTCCTCGAACTCTCCCCAGCCCATTTCCATTTCCGGCACACTCACTGTTGCCTGCTCAACAGCCTTCTCCGGTTCTCCGGAAAGCATCGTCAACAGCCATACGATCAACCATCGAAGTATTTTCCCCAGCCATATGGCACCTTCGGTCAGCTTATCCACAAGAGGTGTCGTACAGCACACAATCAGCAGGGCGACACAGACTACGGAATACAGTGCCACAACAATAATTCCCGTCCGGAAAATATTTTTTTCCGGAATCACACCGGCACTGCCCGCATTTATTTTTACATAAGAAAGATAATTGTCCGCATAGCGCTTGATCAGTATTCCGGGCAGCCATACAAAAAAGCTTCCCAAAACAAGCATACAATCCGTCTGGGACTGCTTATAGCTGCAGACCAAAAATGCTGCGATCACCACCACTGCCGCTGCAGGCAGCGGGAACTCCCGTTCCTGTATCACCTGATGCACTCGAAGGCGGATGGAATGCAGACCATAAAATACACCAAGCACCGCAATCGCAACTGCCGCCACCGGCCAGCGCTTTACCATCAGGGTCCCAAACACAACGACTGCCGGATGCAATAGAAAGAATACCCAGAAATGCCTCAGCTTTTTGCGGAACAGATAAAAGCAGACAGGGTACAGGGCTGCAATCAGCCACACCCCCACCGGCACACGATCCCCGATCAGAGCATTCAGTGCAATTTCGATGCAGAAAACCACTGCATAATTTAAAAAGAGTTCGATCCACTCTGAGACTCTTTGCAGATTCTGTTTCATAACCGCCCTCCTTCTTCCACATCAATCAAACGGGTATAAGGGCGGATACCGGCATTTATTTCCGGCCGGATTGCACGGTTTACCGGACAGAACCAGATAAATTCACGTTTTTCTTTCCTGAATTTTTCCAGAAGCTGCTGAAATTCCAGTCGTGCATCCGCAGAAAAGAAAATCGTACAAAGGCTTTCCCGGTCTTCCATTTCTTCCAGCCGCTGCCGGATCGGTTCAAAGGAAGGGGCCGGCTTCTCCAGGTCTATCCGGGCCAGTCCACGGAAAATGCTGTCCAGATGGCCCGCGCCGCAGGATGCTTTCAGGCAGACCGCCTCTTTTGTCAAAAGATCCGGTCCGTTGGTTTCCAGAGAGGTTCTGATGCCCTGTCCGATAAACAGCTCTGCTGCCGCTGCCGCCATTTCAATCGAAGCTTCCAGCAGATCCTCCTGACGCAAAATCGCACCATCCTCCAGATTTACCACCAGCCGGACGGAGCGCTGGGCGGTGCAGCCCTTTTGATTGACCTTTAATTCCCCGCTTCTTGCGGTCGCTTTCCAGTTTACATCCCGCAGCGTATCCCGCGGCGTATATTCCCGAATCCCCAGATATTCAAAAGGATCCTCCTGCAAATGCCGTTTCGTCGTAACCTCGCCGCTCAGCTGCCGCAGCGCGCCGTTAAAATCCATTCCCCGAAATGGTCTGGGGTAGACATACAGCTGAGAATCCACCGGCAGGCTTTTGGGCAGCTCATGGGTCAAAAACAGATCTCCCGCCACAACGTCCAGGCCGTTGATCCGGTAAAATCCTCTTTTTTTACAGGTAAACCGCAGACTTCTGATGTGTCTGGTATAGGGACGCACCGAAAAAACATCATTCCGGTAATATTGATCCGTTACACTGCTCTCCGTCCCGGCGTCCTCAAATGCCAATTGCCTCGACACCTGAAATTTTACTTTCAGGACAGGTAACGGCAAAAGTTTCCTGTTTTCAATGGTTTCCAAAAGCTCACAGCTCTCCCCGCGCACTGTACTTTTACGGGAAAAGGCCAGGGATACAAACAGCTCCTCATCCCAGTGCTTTGCATACCATACAGACTGAATCTCCCACAGCAGCAGGGCTCCCAGAATTATCCATATTATAACCATACCGTTATGCCCTTTCTGATACGCTTATGCGATCGAAAAATCTTCTGTCGGAGCCGGCACAGTGTTTAAAATTTCCTCTATCAGACGCAGCGCATCTGCATAACGATTCTGTCCATAGGAAAGCACCACGCGGTGTGCCATGACCGGTCCGGCCACCGCTTTGACATCATCCGGTGTCACAAAGCTTCTGCCTTCCAGATATGCCCACGCCCTGGAGGCACGCATCAGTGCGATCGTTCCTCTGGGACTGACCCCCATCACAGTCTGGTCGCTGCTTCTCGTTGCCGCTGACAGATCCGCCAGATAGCCTCGCACTGTCGGGTGCACATACACCTCCATCGCTTCCTTCTGCATTCTCTCAAGGGTCTCCTGATCCATCACCGCTGTCAGCTTCTTTAACGGATCCTCCGTCATATACGTATCCAGGATCTGCACCTCTTCTTCTCTCGTAGGCAGCCCCATGGACAGCTTCATCAGGAATCTGTCCATCTGCGCTTCCGGAAGAGGGAAGGTTCCCGCAGTCTCCACCGGATTTTCTGTCGCCACTACGAAAAACGGCGGCTCTAATTTCTGTGTTTTTCCGTCGATAGTGACCTGTCGCTCCTCCATACACTCCAGAAGACCCGCCTGTGTCCGAGGCGTCGCGCGGTTGATCTCGTCTGCCAATAAAATATTAGTAAAAACAGGTCCTTTGTTCAGCACAAATTTTCCGCTCTCTCTGTCATAAATATGTAAGCCTGTGATATCCGCCGGAAGCATATCCGGTGTAAACTGAATTCTTCCGAATTCAATTCCGAGACTGGCAGCCAGTGCTTTGGCAAGTCTTGTTTTCCCTGTTCCGGGCACGTCCTCCAAAAGCACATGTCCATCCGCCAGCAAAGCAGTCAGCAGCAGCTTCGTCACCCGTTCTTTTCCGATAATTACCTTCTGCGTATTTTGCAAAATGTCCAAAATTCTTTTCTGCATGATCTTCCTCCCACAGGCTGCATCCATCTATTCTTTCGGTTTGCAGCTATTTTTAAGCTGCTTCCGCTTTTTTTCAATATTATTTTAGGAAAAAGAGGCGCTGTCAACGCAGCGCCTCAATTCTTGCAACGGCTCGTAAAAGAGCTGTCTCCGCACGCGCCATATCCGTATCGGAGCTATGGGCCTGCAGCCTTTCTTCCGCCCTCTTCAGGGCAGCTTCTGCTCTTTTGATATCGATCTCACCGGGCCACTCTGCCGCTTCTGCCAGAATCGAAATCTGATCCGGCAAAATCTCTGCAAAACCGGTGTGAAGCGCGGCCTTTTTCTTCCCGGACTCTTCCGTCAGGGTCAAAACACCGGGCTTTAGAATTACCGTCAGGGGGATATGACCGGCGTAAACACCGATCTCTCCCTCCGAAGTATTAAATTCTGCCATGATCGCTGTTCCCTCATAGAACACACGCTCCGGCGTGATAATTTTGATCAGAAAGGTTTTTTCCTCTGCCATGCCGACCTCATTTCTCTGCGGATTTTTCCTGTACCCGCGCCAGCACGTCATCGATGCTTCCTGCATTCAGGAAGTAGCTCTCCGGAATATCATCATGCTTGCCTTCCAGAATTTCGGAAAAGCTGCGGATGGTCTCCGAAATCGGCACATATTTGCCCGGCAGACCGGTAAACTGTCCAGCTACAAAGAATGGCTGAGACAGGAAACGCTGTACTTTACGCGCTCTGGATACAACCAGCTTATCCTCTTCGGAAAGCTCGTCCATACCGAGGATCGCAATGATATCCTGCAGCTCTTTATACTTCTGCAGAATCTCCTGTACGCCTCTGGCTACACGATAATGCTCCTCACCGACGATTCTGGGATCCAGAATACGGGAGGTAGACTCCAGCGGATCAACCGCAGGATAGATACCCAGCTCTACAATGGAACGGGAAAGCACTGTTGTCGCATCCAGATGAGCAAATGTCGTTGCCGGTGCAGGGTCCGTCAGGTCATCCGCAGGCACATAAACTGCCTGAACCGATGTGATGGAACCATTCTTGGTGGATGTGATACGCTCCTGCAAAGCGCCCATTTCCGTCTGCAGTGTAGGCTGATACCCTACCGCAGAGGGCATACGTCCCAGCAGAGCGGATACCTCCGAACCTGCCTGGGTGAAACGGAAAATATTATCAATAAACAACAGCACGTCCTTACCGCCCTGATCACGGAAATATTCTGCCATTGTCAGACCGGTCAAACCGACGCGCATTCTTGCCCCGGGGGGCTCATTCATCTGTCCGAATACCATGGTTGTCTTATCGATAACCCCGGATTCTTTCATTTCATAATACAGGTCATTGCCTTCTCTGGTACGCTCGCCTACACCGGTAAATACAGAGTAGCCGCCGTGCTCTGTTGCAATATTACGGATCAGCTCCTGAATCAGTACGGTTTTGCCTACGCCGGCGCCGCCGAACAGACCGGTCTTACCACCCTTCTGATAGGGGCAAAGCAGGTCAACGACTTTAATACCGGTTTCCAGCATTTCCGCTTTTGTCGACTGATCCTCAAATTTCGGTGCGCTGCGGTGAATCGGCTCAAAGCTGACGCCCTCCGGCATCGGTTTTTCGTCAATCGGCTGACCCAGTACGTTGAACATGCGTCCCAGAGTATTTTCTCCCACCGGAACACTGATCGCAGCGCCGGTTGCGATTGCTTCCATTCCTCTGCGCAGACCGTCTGTCGAACCCATGGCAATACATCTTACCGTATCGTCTCCCAGATGCTGGGAAACTTCGGCAACCAGCTCGCCGCCGTCCTCACGCTTAATCCGGATCGCCTCATTGATCAGCGGAAGCTCACCCGCCTGGAAGCGAATATCCAGTACGGCACCGATGACCTGTGTGATCCTTCCAATTTTTTCTGCTGCCATAAACTGTCTCCTTGTTTCCTATTCTGCCGGCTAGCCGATCGCCGCAGCACCGCTGATAATTTCGGTCAGCTCCTGGGTGATCGCGCCCTGACGCGCTCTGTTGTACAGCAGCGTCAGATCTTCCAGCATTTCCTCAGCATTGCCCGTTGCAGAATCCATCGCCTGCATCCGCGCGCCGTTTTCACTGGCAGCTGCTTCCAGCAGTCCGCCGTAAATCATACTGATCATATATTTGGGAATCAGCATTTCCAGAATGCTTTCTTCCTCCGCTTCAAAGTTCATCTGAAGCTTTAAGCCTGCAGAACCCTCCCGTTCCACCTTTTCATCCACGTCCTCTTTCGAAACCGGAAGCAGACGGATCAGCCTGGGTTCATGCACAACTGTATTGATAAAAGAAGTATAGGCCAGCCAGATTTCGCCTACCTCGCCCTGTGCAAAGCTTGTCAGAACGCGTCTGCCCAAAGCAGCCGCATCCGCATAGGTAGGTTCCTCGCAGATATCCGAGCAGTCCAGGCTGATCTTGCAGCCTGCACGCTGCAGCGCGTCCTTGCCCTTTTTGCCGACAGCATAAATGTCAAGCTCCTTCAGGTCAAAATTTCCCTGTGTGATCAGCTTGACCACATTCGCATTATAGCCGCCCGCAAGTCCGCGGTTGGATGTCATCACGATCACTGCCTTGCGCGGGTTATCCCCGCCCTGCAGATACGGATGGCTGATCCCGGCAGAACGCTCCAGGATGGACTGCATGGTCTGATAAACCCCATCGGAATAAGGTCTGGTATGCTCCGCCTTTTCCCGTGCCTTCTGCAGCTTGACGGTGGCAACCAGCTTCATTGCCCTGGTGATCTGTCCGGTGCTCTGGATACTGCTTCTTCTTCTCTTAATGTCTCTCATGGAAGCCATGTCCTGTCACCTGCCCTTCTCCATCCTATTTGAATTCTGCCTTAAACTCTGTGATCGCCTTTTTCAGAAGTGCATCCGTCTCGTCAGAAATCACTTTCTCTGTGCGGATCGCCTTTGGAACTTCCGGATATTTCTTATCGAGGAATGTGAAAAATTCCTGTTCGAACCGGGTAATCTGGTCAACCTCTACATCCAGCAGATATTTTCCGGTTGCCACATACAGCGTGATAACCTGGTATTCTACCGGCATGGGCTGATACTGGGGCTGCTTTAATACCTCCCGGATTCTCTCGCCTTGTGCCAGCTTTTCGCGGGTATCTGCATCCAGCTCGGAACCAAACTGGGAGAAGGCCGCCAGCTCACGGTACTGTGCCAGCTCGACACGGATCGGCGCTGCAATCTTCTTCATCGCCTTGATCTGTGCAGAACCGCCTACACGGGATACGGACAGACCGGCGTTGACTGCAGGACGGAAGCCCTCATGGAACATTTCCGTTTCCAGATAAATCTGACCATCCGTAATAGAAATAACGTTGGTCGGGATGTATGCAGAAACATCTCCTGCCTGTGTCTCAATGATCGGCAATGCAGTCAGGGAACCGCCGCCATGCTCGTCATTCATTCTTGCTGCACGCTCCAGCAGTCTGGAATGCAGATAGAAGACGTCACCAGGATAAGCCTCACGGCCAGGCGGACGCTTTAACAGCAGGGAGAGTGTACGGTATGCAGCCGCATGCTTACTTAAATCGTCATAAACGACCAGCACGTCTTCTCCCTTTTCCATCCATTCTTCACCCATTGCACAGCCTGCATAGGGTGCGATGTACTGCAGCGGAGCAAGCTCACTCGCAGTAGAAGCTACGACAGTCGTATATGCCATAGCGCCGTACTCTTCCAGCGTATTTACGATGGAAGCTACGGTAGAAGCCTTCTGGCCGATGGCGACATAAATACACTTTACGCCCTGGCCCTTCTGGTTGATGATGGTGTCGATGGCAATTGCGGTTTTACCTGTCTGTCTGTCGCCAATAATCAGCTCACGCTGTCCGCGTCCGATCGGAACCATGGAATCGATTGCCTTGATTCCGGTCTGAAGAGGGGTATCTACGGATTTACGGGTAATAACGCCGCTTGCCACACGCTCAATTTTGCGGTAGGCATCCGTCTGCACGGGTCCCTTGCCATCGATAGGCTGACCCAGCGCATTTACAACACGTCCCAGCAGCGCATCGCCCGCCGGAACCTCAACTACATGTCCTGTTGTCCGGACCTGATCACCCTCACTGATGCTGCCCGCACCAAGCAGTACAGCACCTACGTTGTCCTCCTCCAGATTCAGCACCATGCCGAATACATCATTGGGGAATGCCAGCAGCTCACCCTGCATCGCATTCTCCAGTCCATGGATTCTGGCAATGCCGTCCGCTACCCAAATAACGGTACCGACATCCGATACTTCCAGCCTGGAGGCATATCGCTCAATCTGTTCTTTAATAACAGAACTGATTTCCTCAGGTCTTAAATTCATGGATTTTACTCCCTTCCTAGGATACGGGAACAGATTTTCCTTCCCGTTATTCTTTCTGCTGCGTAAGTCCGCTTCAGGATAAAGACACACGCATCAGGCTGTCTTTCATCCGTTTCAGCCTGTTCTGGATGCTGCTGTCTACAACACGGTCGCCGATCTGGATCTTGAGTCCGCCGATCAGCGCAGCATCCACCTGATAATGAATCTGCAGCGATACAAAGTCAGTCGTAGCCAGAAGCTTCTGACGGATGTTCTCCTTCTGAGTATCCGAAAGCTCTTCTGCACTGGTTACATACACGACTCCGATTTTATGATAAGCCAGACAGCGGCGTTCGTAATCCTCACGGATCGCAAACAGCTCGCCAAATCTGCCTTTTTCCAGAAGAAGATGGCAAAATCCGTTCAGTTCTTTGCTGATTTTACCGTCAAATACCCGGTCAAAGACCGCTGTTTTTTCCTTCTGATCCAGCTCCGGATGTCCAAGCAGTGTCACAAATTGGGGATTTTTCCCTAAAATTTCACACATGCCGTTTAGCTCCTCCAGAAGCGTATCCAGCAGACCATTCTCTACGCCCAGGCCAAACAGTGCTTCCGCATAGACCTGTGACACTAGCTTAGCCATGTATTTTCTCCTATTTCTGCAAGAGTCTCTTCAATCAGAGCGTTCTTGGTTCTGTCATCCATGGAAACTCTGACAAACTTGCCAGCCGCATCCATTGCCAGACCAACCATCTCCTGCTTAATTTCATCCGCCGCTTTTTTCTTTTCCAGTTCGGCTTCCACATGCGCATGGGCGATAATACGAGAGGCTTCCTCCCGCGCCTTCGCCACAATGTCCGCTTCATTCGCCAGTGCTTTCGCTCTTGCTGCGCTTAAGATCTCATCCGCCTCTTTGTCCACATTGGCAAGTCTGGCTTCGTAATCTGCTTTCAGCTTTTCGGCGTCCTCCTGGGCTGTCTTTGCATGATCCAGTTCCCCTGCGATCTTATTCTGTCTGTCCTGCATGAATTTGCGGGCAGGATTAAAGAGCAGATAGGACAATGCAATAAACAGCACGAATACAGCGATGATCGTAAGCAGGGAATCCGCAAGCAGCTGGAAATCCAGATCAAACAGTCTGGGCTCCATTTCTGCCGCAAGCAATACTGCGTTTAAATTATGCACTCTTCCCTCCTCCTTCCTTCTTGAAATATTCTCTTATCAGGGAAGCAGAGGTTTTACAAACAGCAGCAGCATCGCAATCAGCAGACCATACAGACCGGTTGTCTCGGCAACCGCCTGACCAAGCAGCATGGTCGAGGTGATATCGGATTTTGCACCCGGGTTTCTGCCAACTGCAGCAGCAGCATGACCAGCTGCGATACCCTGACCTACACCAGGTCCGATACCGGCGATAACCGCCAGACCTGCACCGATTGCAGAACAGCCTAAGATAAAGTTTTCATTGAATTCCATGATAAATCCTCCATTCTTCTGTTGTGTTACAGTTTTGGTATTTTCGTTTATCCTTCCTCTCCGATGGCATCAGAAAGGTATGTCATCGTCAGCATACAGAACACGTAGGTCTGAATTGCTCCCGAAAACAGATCGAAGTACACATGCAGCACTGCAGGCCAGCCGATTGCGATCACCCGCAGAAGTCCGTATACCAGCGCCATCATAACAACGCCGGAAAGCACATTGGCAAACAGACGCAAAGACAGCGAAACCGGAACTGCAATATAACCGATAATATTGATCGGCGCCCAGATCGGCCACGGATCGCACAGCTCTGCCAGCGCTCCCTTTAACTTCTTATGCTTCAGCTTGTTGTAATGAATCAGCGTAAAGGTTGCCAGACCAAGCGGCAGGGTAACGCCGTAATCCGCCGTCGGCGGACGTAACCCCAGCAGACCGGAAAAGTTGCTGATCAGGATAAAAATGAATATGGTTCCAATATAGTTTGCGAACTTCGCCGCATTCTTTCCCATAACCATTTTTACCATGCCGTCCAGCTTTTCCACCACAAGCTCCACGATGTTCTGGAAAAATCCCGGTACTTCAGAAGCATGCTTCATCGCCCGGTTTGCCGCAATCGCAAACGCAAGGATCAGCAAAAGTACGATCAGGAGACAGATATGGGTTGTGGTAATCCACACCGTCTGTCCGAAAAACTGATAGGGAAAGACGCCGTGAATCATAAAATCAATGTCAGCCGAACCATTTAGCAAAATACCATTCGTCATCGTCTCACCTCCTCTTCTTTTCTTTGTATCCGCGTATAAAAGGCTGCAGATAAGCCGAAGCTTTCATTCCCATCAAACCTGCAAACGCCGCTAACGGGTCTGCAAAATGTGTCAGCATCAGGACTGCAAACACGACTAAAACCACCGCATACCGGAGAAGATTCTTCGACGTCGCATATTTCTGTGCGTCGTTTGCGAGCTCCAGCGCTGTATCCAGCACCTTCCACATGTGCCAGATTCCTGCCATGGCAAGCAGCATCCCGATCAGGATGCCAAGACCGCTGTACAGCCTGTCCTTTACCCACCAGACGGACACCAGCTCGCACAGACATCCCCACAAAAAAGTGCCGAGCCACATCTCCCGGACGGTTTCATCGATCTTTTTGAAAAAATTTCTCATTCCCTGTCCTTTTTGTCCTTCTTCTGATAAATTTGCCGCGCCAGCCGGTAAATGTTCCCAAATCCCGCCAAAACGCCAACAAAAAACAGCACAACTGCAAAAAACTGCGTCCCGAGCCTGCCATCCAGCCAGTAGCCGAGGGCGAACATCATGCCCGTGGGAACAAGCATCATAATTCCGAACTGTGAAATCAGCGTCAGGCACTGCCAGACAGTTTTGTTAAAGGAGTGCTTTGCCACAAAAATCCTCCTGCCATGCACCGGTTTTTCAAGGGATTTTCCCTCTGACCGGCTCTTTTTAAGCTGCCATTTTGGAGAAATCCCTGTCTACCATTATACCCATTTTACGCTTTCTTGTCCACCAGTTTTCTTGGCATTGTCTTAACAGTTTCTGGCATTTTCCCTGACGATTCCGCGCGTTTTTTTGTCCGTTTTATGCAATAAGCAGGCATGAAAAAACAGCAGGATTTTTGCAGTTGTGAAATCTGCAGAAATTCCTGCTGTTTTTGACGGATCTTCAAACACATCCTGTCATCTGTCTGTTTATAAAAATTTTAGATTCCATAGCAGCTGCATAAACAGCACAGCGTTTTCAGTTATGTCTGCTGACCATCTGGAATTTCAGCCGCTTTTAGTAGAAAATATGCCCGCCGATCTGCATGCCGGTCAGACCTTCAATCGGCGTTCTGAAATATACGCAGCGTCCGACGTTTGTATAGCCGGACATCGCTTCGTCTGCTGCCTTATAACATGCCGCCGTCGCGCTGTCGTTTGCAAGTGCAATCGCCAGATGTCCGTCCAGAACCGGTGCAAACTGCTTATATTGGTAAATTACGCCGGATACTGTGTTCGGATAAACCGAACTCAGCACACGGTTGATGACCACCGCCCCGACTGCTACCTGCCCTGCATAGGGCTGGTTGCCCGCTTCGCAGTAGATCAGGTTTGCCAGAAGATACCGGTCACCCTCTGCAAAGCTCACCTCGGAAATGTCCCTCCATGCCGATTTCGCAGCAAGACGGGATTTTGCGATTTCCTCCTGCAGCTGTTTTTTGAGGGCTGCAATATTTTTGTCCTGCTCTGCAATCTGATTGCCAAGGGCGTCCGCCTGGGCCTGTGCTTCCGCGATCTGTCCGCTGTAGGCGCTGATGCTGTTTTTGGTGTTGTTGACGCTCGTCATGATACTCGCCTGCTGCTCCTTTGCCTGAGCCTGCAGATCATCTAACTGCGCCTTTTCCTCCTCCAGCTTCGCCTCCATCTCTTCAATCGCTTCCCGCTGCGCTTTGTAGTTCAAAAGCATTCTGTGGTCGTACTCATGGAGCTTTTCCACATAAATACTCTGGTTCAGCAGTTCAGAAAACGTCATCGCACTGAATAAAATCTCATAATACGTGCGGTTATTGTCACGGTAAAGATAACGCAGCCGCTGCTTCATCGCCGCATACTGGCTGCTCTCCGTCTCCTTCGCCTGCTCCAGCTTTTCCTGCGTATCGGAAATTTCCTGGTTCTTGTCGATAATATTCTGTTCGATTTCTTCCAGCCGGCTGCTGATCTGCATCAGGTCATCCGTCAGACCGTTTAACTCCCCCTGCAGGGAGGTTTTTACATTGTTCAGGGAATTGATATTGTTTTCCGTCTGTTTTTTCTGGTCCTTCGTATCGTTCTGTTTTTTCTGTTCTTCCTTGATCTGATTCTGCAGCTCATTGATCTTATTGTCCGCCTTTGCCGGCAGCGCTGGAACTGCAGCGATACAGAGAGAAAAAACAAGCAGGCTGGCAATTGTTCTTCGGAATCCCCGTTTTGTCCCTCTCATCAAAGCTCCATCTTTACGGTCCGTCCGCTTCTGCTGTAAGGTCTGTACGCCACGCCCGCTGCCCGAAACATCCGCTTGGATGCCCGGACAGACGGGGTTTCCGCATACTTGTCGCAATCGTAAATCACTTCCCGGATTCCGCTCTGGATGATCGCTTTTGCGCATTCATTACAGGGAAAAAGCGTCACATAGAGTTTCGCCCCAGCCAGGCTTCCGCCGCGGTAGTTTAGAATGGCATTCAGCTCGCTGTGCGTCACATAAGGATACTTCGTCTTTAACGTATCCCCCTCCCGCTCCCAGGGAAATTCATCATCAGAGCAGCCGATCGGAAAGCCGTTATACCCCATGGAAAGGATTTTGTTGTCCTGCCCCACAATGCATGCCCCGACCTGCGTACCGGGATCTTTGGAGCGCATTCCCGCGAGCTTGGCTACTCCCATAAAATATTCATCCCAGGAAATATAATCCTCCCGCTTCATACACCCTCCTTATAAAAATCCGGTTTTATTTGGTGCCAAAAATTCTGTCGCCGGCATCGCCCAGACCGGGTACGATATAGCCGTGCTCGTTTAAGTGCTCATCCAGTGCGCCAATATAAACGTCTACGTCAGGATGTGCTTCCTGCATTGCCTTTACGCCCTCAGGAGCTGCAATGATACACAGAAAATGGATCTTCTTACAGCCTTTTTCTTTCAGCATGCGAATTGCTGCTACGGAAGAGCCGCCGGTTGCCAGCATCGGGTCAACAACGAAAACTTCTCTTTCTGCGCAGTCAGCCGGAAGCTTACAGTAATATTCTACAGGCTTTAATGTCTCAGGGTCGCGGTACAGGCCGATATGACCGATCTTTGCTGCCGGGATCATCTTGAGCGCACCATCTACCATCCCCAGTCCTGCACGCAGGATCGGAACAATGGCCATTTTACGTCCTTTGATCTCTTTTACTGTTGTGCTGCAGATGGGAGTCTCAATCTGCACATCTGCCAGTTCCAGATGTCTGGTTGCTTCATAGCAGATCATCATTGCGATTTCGCTGATCGTCTCTCTGAAATCTTTTGTACCCGTTTCCTTTTTGCGGATCAGACCGATCTTGTGCTGGATCAGGGGATGATCCATTACCATTACCTTTGACATTTTCATTGTCCTCCTTCGTTTTATGTTCCCAACATCATACCATTATTTTACTTCTTCTTCAATCTTATTGATTCTTCTGACATGCTTTTCATCGCCGGAAAACGGTGTATTTAAAAACGTCTCTACGATCGACAGAGCCAGGTTCGGTCCGACAATTCCAGCGCCCATTGCCAGCATGTTTGCATCGTTATGCTCTCTTGTCATTTTTGCGGAATAGGTGTCTGCGCAAAGTCCGCAGCGGATACCGGGAACCTTGTTGGCAACGATCGAAATACCAATACCTGTTGTACAGATGACGATTCCCTTTTCACATTCGCCCTTTGCAACTGCTTCTGCTGCAGCGCGTCCAAACTCCGGATAATCGCAGGATTCCAGACTGTAGCAGCCGAAATCATGGCACGTATAGCCATTTGCCTCCAGATATCCGATCACCTTCTGTTTCAGTTCGTATCCACCGTGGTCACTTGCCAATGCTATCATTTTTCTTCCTCTCATTTCTGCGCACGCTTTTTGCGCATGCCGAGTTTGTGTCAAGTGCGCGCAGACACAAATCTCGAGATTGAAAAATTTAATTTTTCAATCTTCCTCCTCATACCTGTTCTACATGATGACCTGCCGCCTTTAGCAGCCGGTTCATAATTGCCTGTCCAAAGCCGCTTTCCGCAAAAGATTCCGAAAACAGGATGTCCAGATTTTCATCATCGAATTCCCGCAGAATCCGGTAAAGGCTTCTGCCGACCGCTGCTTCGTCCAGACGGCTCCCAACGCTTTTGATACTCGCCGCATTGCTGTTTTGACGGTAGGCTTCCATCGTCTCGTCCGTTGCGATGATCCCCACGCGGTGCCCGTCTGCCGTCGCCTGACGGCTTTTTTCACATATGGCTTCCTTCACCGCGTCCTGCGCACCCTCGATAATGGTCAGGTCTCCCTTCGGCGCATAGTGACGGTAACGCATTCCGGGTGCCTTAGGTCTTAAATGGCAGTTTGCATCCAAAATCGTCTTGTCAACGTCCACCTGATTTGCAACCTCTTCCAGCATCTTTTGCGTCACATAACCCGGGCGCAGGATCATCGGAATGTCTCCAGTCAGGTCTACGATCGTAGATTCCAGACCAATGCCGACTTCCTCGCCGCCATCTAAGATCATCTCGATCCTGCCGTCCATGTCCTCTTTTACATACTGTGCCAGCGTCGGGCTCGGTCTGCCGGACGTATTGGCGCTCGGCGCTGCAACAAATCCACCCGCCGCGCAGATAAAGCGCTGCGCAATGGAATCGGACGGGAACCGCACCGCTACCGTATCCAGACCGCCTGTCGTTTCTTTGGGTACAAGCGCGGTTTTATTCAAAATCATCGTCAGGGGTCCCGGCCAAAAGCGCGCTGCCAGACGCTGCGCGATTTCCGGAACCGGATCCGCGATTTTGTAAATATCTTCCCACCGGCAAATGTGCACGATCAGCGGGTTGTCAGACGGACGTCCCTTCGCCGCATAAATTTTCCGTGACGATTCCGGATTCAGCGCATCTCCGCCCAGTCCGTAGACCGTCTCTGTCGGAAACGCCACCAGCCCGCCGGCTTTGATGATCTCGCCTGCCCGAAGAATCGCTTCCCCATCCGGATGTTCTTTATCCAGTGTAACTACGATTGTTTTCATGTTAATTTCCTCATTTTCTCGTAAAAACCCGTATACAGTATAGCACAGAGGATACAGGGATGCAAACAAATGCACACGGAATCCTGCAGCGGCGTTTTCACGGCGGTTTGCAAGCCCGGGCGGTTGGATTTATAATATGAATAAAATAATTACAGAAAAGGAATCCTACACTCATGAAAATTCTCGTAACCGGTTTTACTCCGTTCGGCGGGGAAACCATCAATCCCTCCTGGGAGGCCGTCCGCGCTCTGGACGATTCGATCGCAGGCGCAGATATCATCAAATGCGAAATCCCGACCGAATTTGAAGCTTCCATTGATGCGCTCAAGGCTGCAATCGACGCACATCAGCCGAATGCCATCCTCTGTGTCGGACAGTTCGGCGGCAGTCCATCCATTCAGATCGAACGCGTCGCCATCAATCTGCGGGACGCCCGCACCCCCGATAACGCTGGCTTCCAGCCGCACGACCAGCCGGTTGTTGACAGCGCGCCGGATGTGACTGCCTCTCATAGCAGATCCGGCGTGCCAGGCGCATCCGAGACGCAAAACGCAACGGGTGCGACCAGTGCACCTGACGCCTTTTTTGCGACGATTCCGACCAGGCAGATCGTAGATCGGCTCCGCGCAGCTGGGATTCCCGCTGCGCTCTCCTACTCCGCCGGGACTTATGTATGCAACAACCTGCTCTATGCTGCGTTATATGAAAGCTCGCAGGCAGAAAAAGGAAACTCTGCACGCTGCGGTTTTATCCATGTTCCCTATCTTCCAGATCAGGCTGCTGCCGCCGTTTCCAATGCTCCCAGTATGAGCCTTGAACTTATGGTACAGGCATTGACAATTGCAGTGGGGACAATTGCAGAATGCAGATAAATTTTTCCGGAATTTCAAAATTTTTTATATTTTTTTCAAATTTTATGTAACCATTTGACACCCCGGCAGGATATATAAGCAGCATGTCTGAAAATTCTGCCGTGTCTTCCTATTCTAAACCCGCCGCACCGGTGGCAAAATCGCACCGGTGCGGCGGGTTCCTTCTCATTGCCCCATCTGCCGCCCAAGAAATCCGGACGCAGACTGAATCAGCTTTCGTTCCACTTCCCCCATACCGGGCGTTTTGCTCTGCCCCAGCAAAACCACCGCGCCAATCACGTCTCCCTCACAGTTAATCGGGCTGATTGCTTCGCAGACATATTCCTCCACGCCTTCCGGCGCGATCTGCACAAATGTGCGGTCTCCACGTGTCGCAAGTACAATCTGGCGGCTTTCGATCTGCTGCTCCATTTCCCGGCTCAGCGGTTTTCCAATCAGATTTCGGCAGCCTCCTGCCGCCGCGATAAACTGATCTCGATCCGCAATCAAAACCGTATGCCCGGAGACCTGTGCAAGGCTTTCTGCATATTGCCTGGCAAAGGTCGTCATTTCCCCGATCGGAGAATATTTTTTCAGGATGATTTCTCCCTCCCGGTCGGTGAAGATTTCCAGCGGGTCCGCTTCCCGAATCCGCAGCGTTCTGCGAATTTCCTTCGGGATTACGATGCGTCCGAGGTCATCAATCCGACGGACAATTCCTGTTGCTTTCATATAAAAAAGTTCCTCCTGCTTCCTACATACTTTCCATAATTTGTGTGATGTGGGTAGTATGCGGAAAACAGGAGGAATTATGCAAAGCTTTTCTTTTTGTCTGCTCCGACATATGTCTTTTTTAGCGGATGAAATTCGTGCAAAACTGTTTCTCGGTATCGGGATACGGAACGCCTGCTTTTTTGCCTGCTTCAAAGCAACGCATCATCCAGATCATATTTTTTGCAAGGTTGCGCATCGTCTGCATCCCTTCTTCGTCCTTCGGCGCGTCCTCCGCCGTCAGCCCGTGCACCATGTTCCAGTAAGTCGAGCCTGCGGTCGGCATCTGTGCGATTCCGAAATATTTGTTCAGCGCGTCCAGCGAAGCCGTCGTCCCGCCTCTTCTTGCGATTGCGACTGCTGCGCCGGGCTTGAATTTGAAGTTTTCATAACCGTTACTGCTGTAAAATGCGCGATCCAGGAAATCGAAAATCCGTCCGCTCGGGTGCGCAAAATAGACTGGCGTTGCGAACACAAAGCCGTCCGCATCCTTTGCCTTTTCCACAAATTCATTCACACCGTCGTCTGTAAACACACATTTTCCGATCTTTCCACAGACATTGCACTGCAAGCAATCCGCGATCGGCTTACCGCCGACCTGAATGACCTCCGTTTCAATCCCCTCTGCACGGAATACCTTTTCCATCTCTTCAATCGCTGCCATGGTGGTTCCGCGGAGGTGGCTGCTTCCATTTACAAACATAACCTTCATGCGATAAAATCTCCCTTCTATTGCTCTGCGTCTGCGCAGACAGGAATTTATTGTTCCGGTTGGTTCACATTGACAACTCTGACGCTTTTCGGCAGGCTTTCCTGCACGGACGCTTCCGTCAGGATCACTCCGCCCTCGAAGCCCGCAAAGGTCACGGCGTACACTTCCCCGAATTTGGAAGACGTCGCCAGGAAATAGCGGTTTGCGAGCTGCGTATTTTTCACCGCAGTCTGCTTGACCATCGCTTCCCTCGCGTCCGGCGTTGTAAAGCCGCCGTTTTGTTCTACGCCGTTCGTCCCGAAAAATCCCTTGCTGAAATGGTATTTCTGGAGATTCACAACCGCTTCTGCGCCAACGATCGCATCCGTTGAGCTTTTTGGCTCCCCTCCGATCAAAATCACATGGAAGCCTTTATCCGCGAGCCGCTTTGCATGGGACAGCGCGTTCGTCACATAAGTTGCCTGCGTTTCGCGAATATATTCGATCATCCAGCCGGTCGATGTTCCGGCGTCCAGATAAACGCAGTCGTCCGGCTCGATCAGCGACGCGGCATAACGCGCGATCGCCTGTTTTTCTGCAGTCTGGAGATCTTTTTTCTGCACCATCGAAAGTTCTTTGTTGACAATCTGAGCTGTACGCAGCGCAATCGCCCCGCCGAACACCTTTGTCAGCCTGCCCTCCTGATCGAGCGCAATGATATCACGCCGGATCGTCGATTCCGAACTGTGGAGAATTTCCTTCAGCTCCGCTACAGTGATGCTCTCCCGCTCATATACCAGCCGTACAATTTCTTCCTGCCGTTTTTCTGTTAACATAATATCTCCATTTCGATCACGTTTGTGTACGCGGGCTGACCGCGCCGTTTTTCACACCATCGCAGGATCCCCGGTGCTTCCTATGTTAGCATACAACATCATGTGATGTCCATCCAATGTGACGTCTTCCTTTCCTTTGAGCGTAAGAAGCAATTCTCTTTCATCCATCGGAACCGTTTCAGGCAGCTTTCTTTTTCAGTAATCCAAGGAGTGCGGTTGATACAATCGTTCCGATCACGAGCGCTGCCAGATACATCATCGCGTTTCCAACAACTGGGAATACAAAGATTCCGCCGTGGGGCGCCATCAAAGTACATTGAAATGCCTCGGAAAGTGCGCCGGAAATTCCTGCGCCGATGATGCAGGCAGGCAGTACGTGGAGCGGATCGGACGCTGCATACGGGATCGCGCCCTCTGTGATGAATGCCAGACCCATAATGAAGTTGACCGGACCGGACTGTCTTTCTTCTTTTGTAAACTTATCTTTAAAAAGTAAGGTAGCAAGGGCGATTGCACAGGGAGGAACCATTCCGCCGATCATAACTGCTGCCATAATATCGTAGTTGCCTGCCGCAATCGACGCGGTTCCAAATACATATGCCGCTTTGTTGAACGGTCCGCCCATATCAACAGACATCATACTGCCCAGGATGAAGCCGAGCAGGATCTTGCTGGAGCCGCTCATGCTGGCAAGTCCGGAATTCTCACAACTCCTCCGTTCTTAAACTGCTTATCCTGTGGAATGTATTGTTTGCAACAATGCTTCGACTTCAGCCCGGGTCGCAAGCTGTTCGGAAAATGCGCTCGCGCTTCCGGATGCAATCCCCATGTGGAATGCATATTCGTAATCCTTTTTTTCAAGGTATCCTGCGATAAAGCCCGCTACCATCGAGTCTCCTGCGCCAACCGCGTTGACAACCTTTCCCTTCGGCACAGGGCTCATATATTCGCGCCCGTTCTCGTCAATCAGCACAGCACCTTCTCCTGCCATGGATACGAGGACGTTTTTCGCGCCTTTCTCCTGCAGCTTTTTCGCATAAGGGATGACCTCTTCCCTTTTTTTAAGCTCTGCGCCGAAGATCTCACCCAACTCATGGTTGTTTGGTTTGATTAAAAACGGGCGATAGGGAAGTACATTCATCAACAAATCCCGCGTCGCATCGACCGCGATTTCAACGCCTTTGTCCTGCAGATCCGCCATGATGTCCATGTAAATCGTATCCGGCATGGACTGCGGAATGCTTCCCGCGAGCACAAGGATGTCACCTGCCTTTAACTGATTGATCTTCTCCCGAAGCGCCGAAACCTGATCCGCCGCGATGTCCGGTCCCATTCCGTTGATCTCCGTCCCGTCAATGTTTTTCAGTTTCACATTGATTCGGGATACTCCCTCTGAAAGTGTCAGAAAATCCGCATGGATGCCATCTGCCGCAACCTTCCGTCTGATTTCCTCTCCGACAAAGCCTGCCAGAAATCCGAACGCTGTGCTTTCAAAACCGAGATTTTTCAAAACATAGGACACATTGATTCCTTTTCCGCCGGCAAGCATCTGTTCATAGGATGTGCGGTTCGTAGCTCCTAATCTGAAATCGTCAACCCCTACGATATAGTCAAGCGACGGGTTAAACGTTACCGTGTAGATCATCTGCCCTCCTCCTTTCTTCTTCGCTTTTGTTACGTTTATTGTAGTGCCAAACTCATTCAGATTCAATCGTGTTCGTTCACAAAAATGCAGATTCGTTTTTGTCTATTTTGACGTTTTAAGGTTGTTTCTGAACGAATTTGAACGTTTTGGTGAATTGGGTTGGTGTTCACGGACGCAGGGCTTATCATTCATTTCCGTTTAATATTTCCACTAGTCTTTTTTCTTTGATAATAGCAATTCCCTGACTTTCATCGCCCAATAGGATCAGATTATCCCCTGGCTGAATATCAAATATTTTTCTTGCTTTTGCCGGTATCACAATCTGACCTTTCTCTCCCACTTTCGTGATTCCAAAAACATGCTTTCCCTTTGGCGGAACACCCAGGCCAAGATCATTGCTGTTTTCTCTGTCATAATTTACCAAATCATCCAGACTTACATCCAATACTTCTGCCAGGAGTTTACACTTCTCAATATCAGGTAAGGATTCTCCCGTCTCCCTTAATTAAAGATATTGTTGGGTAAAAAAGAAAGGTCAGTCGATTTTGCCGATGAAGCGGTAGTAGATTTCTACTTCCTGCTCACGGCTTCCGTCCTCGCCCTTGACAGCTTCGTGGACGGTTATTTTTTCAATTAGAGTGTTCAGAAGTTCGGCGGTCAGCTCCACAGGGTTGACATACTGTTTCATCAGGGCAATCCACTTTTCAGCATCCGCTGCGGTCTGTACGGCGGCTTCCATCGTTTCGTGAAGCTGTCTTATTTTTGTTTCAAGCTCCTTTTGCTCGTTCTGGTACTTCTCGGACAGCATATTGAAGT
>ENA-OQLI01000083-OQLI01000083.1-human-gut-metagenome-genome-assembly--contig:-NODE-83-length-134020-cov-10.613064_pt1 | contig 134020 bp, 98 predicted proteins | sample MGYA00242805_ERZ504812 | MGnify/ENA primary metagenome ERZ504812 (study PRJEB26092, sample SAMD00036430) | human gut metagenome | host: Homo sapiens | study: EMG produced TPA metagenomics assembly of...
GAACCGGAAGAAGGTTTCTATATAGACCTCTTTCAGTAATCGCCTTGTTCTTGTGCCCGCTTTTACGCGGGCATTTTTATTATAGATTCCCCCGGAAGGAGGAATTTCCTATCATATGAAAAAGAATGTGCCTTGGCACATTCTCGCGCCGAGGCGCGGTTGCTTCAGCAACCATCTACCCCTGCGCCGAGTGCGCATCCTCGCGGAGCGTTTTTGTGTCATAGGACGAAGTTTCCTATGACACAAAAAAGGCGGAAGCGCCAGACACCTGACAGCTTCCACCCGATTTTTTCTATATTCTGATTGACCTTCCGGACAACCGTTCCCGCCTGCGAAGGGTAATTTTTATTTGCGTCCCTGCAGCGCCTGTGCGATATCTTCTCTCATATCGATAACCGCCTGTCTGGATGCGTCTGCATAGTTAGCCGCACCAAACTGTGCATATTTTTCCTGCTGATATGCTGCAATAATGCCGCGGGAAGAGTTGACAATCGCGCCAAGTCCGTCTTCATTGAAAAAGTGCACCAGATCAGCGCCCTTGCCGCCCTGTGCGCCGTAGCCGGGCACGAGAATGTAGGACTTCGGCATCACCTTGCGCAGCGCCTTGCCCATTTCAGGATAGGTTGCGCCAACAACCGCACCAACATTGCTATATTCGCTGCCCATGCACTCGCTGCCCCATTCGGCAACCTTTTCACCGACGATTTCATACAACGGTCTGCCGTCCACCAGACGATCCTGGAACTCACCACTGCTGGGGTTGGAAGTTTTTACCAGCACAAAAATGCCCTTATTTTCTTCTTTGCAGACCTTTATGAACGGATTGATGCCGTCGGAACCCAGATACGGATTCACCGTTGCAAAATCCTCGTCAAAGGGTGCATAGCTCTTTTCTCCCACTACTACTTTTCCGAGATGGGCAACCGCATAAGCCTCAGAAGTGGAACCGATATCGCCGCGTTTTACATCGCCGATGACAACCAGACCTTTCTCTTTGCAGTATGCGACGGTTTTCTGGAATGCGATCAGACCTGCTACGCCGAACTGCTCATACATGGCGATCTGCGGCTTTACTGCCGGAATCAGATCCGCTACTGCATCCACGATGCCCTTATTGTACTGCCAGATCGCTTCTGCAGCGCCCTTTAACGTCTCGCCGTATTCCGCAAAAGCAGCTTTCTGAATCTGCTCCGGAATAAATTTCATCATCGGGTCCAGTCCGACAACGATTGGAGCATTTGTCTTTTTGATATTTGCAATTAACTGGTCAATCATATCTTTTTCTCCTTTTTGTTTTCCTGGCTTGCGTCAGTTTTTCCAAGCTTCTGCTATGGTATCACATTCTGCTTCGGGCAACAAGTCCGGCGATGGGATCTTCGATCAGTTTTTTGGAAAGTACCGCACCTGCGCCGGTCAGAAGCAGCGCCAGAATCAGAAACGCTGCGTTCGGCAGTCCGATCTGTACCCGCACCATGCCGAGCCCTTCTAAAATTACGGCATGCACCAGATAAATCTCATACGAATACCGATCCGTCCACAGCACAGCGTCCGAAATCCGACCGCCGATTCCTTTCCTGCAGAACCGAAAGCCACTGCCTGCAAGCAGTAACATGCCAAAGCACCACGACCACCAAATAAACGAATCCGTCTGCGCCCTGCCAAGGGCCAAAACCGCACCTGCTGCCGCAATCATGCCGATATAGACAAGCAGCTGCGCGCCGATACGCCTTCCCGCCTGATGGATCTCCCAGACCAGCATACCGAGCAGAAAATAATGCAGGTAGTAAAAAATCATCATGTAATCACCGTATCCGGTTTTTACCCACAAATACCGCAGAATCAATGCCAGTACATAGCAGAAAAACGCGCTCGTACAGCCGCGGATCAGGCGCACAAAGACCGGCACAAGCAGATAAAATGCCATAAACAGGCTGATCGTCCACGTTGCGCCAAGGTTTCCCCAGAAATCATTCGGCGCAGGGATCACGCTGTTTGTCAGGAAAAAGTACCGAAGCCAGTACAGGCCCTGCGGGTCTGCCGGAATATCCTTTAAAATCAGCCCGTGCAGCAGGATGTTATAAAGGATCACCCCATAATACAGCGGAAGAATCCGCACCAGACGTTTTTTATAATAGGTCAGCAGTTCTTTTTTTCCAGCCGTCGGGAGCCTTCTGTCACAGCAGGCGAGATAGCCGCTGAGGACAAAAAAGAGATACACCCCCGCAGCTCCCTGATTGGCAAACCACGCGGCTTTTCCCGTCACTCCCAGCCTCGGTGCAAGGTGGGTGATAAACACTCCGATACAGGCAAGCGCCCTCAGAAGCTGAATGTGTTCGTATTTTTGTTTCATATTCTTCCAATGCTCTGCATCAAAAACCGGAACATCGCTGCGTAGGTTGCACCATCATAATGCAGTCCGTCTGCCTGCGTGGTATATCCGCTGCCCGTCAGAAACACATACAGATTCAGTCGTCCGATTCTGGCATCCAGCCGGTTGTTTAACTGGTTGTTAAAATATTCTACCGCCCAGTTGCGTTTTCCGTATTCGTTTTCCCCGACCGGACCGACCGAGGCGAAGTACACCGTCGCACCTTTCGAAATCCAATCCTGTGCATATCGGTTAATCGTCGTAATATAATCGTTGTGTCGTGATAAATCATTGACGCCGTAATTGAGAATAATCACTGAGCCGGGCGTCACATACTGGTCGACGTCCTTTTTCGCCTGGGCGGTGGAAAGCCAGTCCACGCCACCTCCAAAGCATGCCACAAAGGCCGTACCAGGCCATGCTGCCGTTCCACCGACTGCATTCGCCATCTGTCCCGTGCGGGAGTCCCCGACGAAGATGACGTTGCCGCTGCCCGCCGGAATGGGGGCTTTCTGCGCAGTCTGCGCCTGAGCCAGTGCCGCCTGCTGCGCTGCCAGTGCCGCCGCTGCTTGGGCCTGTGCCACCTGCTGTTTCACCGCTTCCGCCTGTGCAGCAAGGGCTGCCGTCATCGCTACATCCACGCTGATCGGCTGGCAGGCTGTCTGCGTGATATAGCCGATGGCATTTCCATAGACAATCTGGTACATGCCACTTTTCCCGCTGCCGGTCTGCCCGCATACGTTGACCGTCGTGCCAGCCGGTAAAATACCAAGCGTTGCAGAGGTTTTATCCGCCTGCTGCGTCACCGTTTTTTCTTCCCCGACGACTGCTGCCATCGTAACCGGCGTCACTTTTTTCCCGGATGCTGCCTGTGCCGTCATCGATATCGACAATCCGAGACAAAGGCACAACGCCAGACAGCAGATACGGGCGATCGCGCCGCCAAAAACCGTTTTTCTGATTTTTACACGTTTCTCCATAGTCATTCCCTACATTTCTTTCTAAGCAGCCATGCGACTATACTGTCCTGTCCGTGTGTGGGGCTACCGCGTCTGCAGAAATACCGCTTCCCGCTGTGCCTTTTCATCGTCCGGATACAAAGCAAGGTACTGATCCATCGCAAGCTTCGCCTTGTCGTACTGCCCAAGGTATTCATACGCTACCAGTTCGTTGAACATCAGCGACTGCGTCGCCGTATTGCCCTCTACTTCCAGACCCGCCTGGAACGCTGCAAGCGCCGCTTCATAATCGCCGCCCTTTAATTTGCAAAGCCCGAGCTGATTGTACAAAGACGCGTCCGGCGTTTTGTTCTGCAGGTAGGTGTTATAGACACTCGCCGCATAATTGTAGTCACCGAGCGCCTCATAGGTCTGACCGAGCAGGGACGCTGCTTCCGCACCGCCGTTTTCCTGCGCCTTTTCCAAAGAGGTACGGGCCTGCTCATAATCACCCAGGTAGTAGCTGATTCTGCCGAGATCGAAATCCGAAATCCGCTTCCCGTCGCCGTCCAGAACATTTTCCAGATAGGATTTTCCAAGATCGTCCTGTCCGTATTTGCTGCAGCTGCAGAAAATATCAATCCGGATGTCGTAATCGTTCGGCGCAGCCTCAACCGCCTTGTCAAAATCGGCTTTCGCAGCGTCCGTACTGCCCTGCTCCAGCTCCATGGTCCCTTTTAAGTACCAGGCAGTCTTTTCCCCGGGCTTCAGATCCGTGATTGCCTGATAAACATGGATCGCTTTGTCGACCTGTCCGTTCCGATAATAGGCAGTCGCCAGATAATAGTTGATGTCATAATCCATCGCATCCGGACGCGGGCTGCTCTGCCCCAGCGCCTTTTCAAAGCTCGCCGCTGCATTCTCATAATCCGTCATGCCCATGTAAGCCAGCCCCTGCCCTCTGTAAACCTGACGCATATCCTCTTTATTCAGGGCTGCCGCCTCGAAGCAGGTCAGCGCGCCCTCATAGTCCATCTGCTCAACCAGCGCAATTCCCTGCGAAAGATTGTCCTCCTTCGCAGCACCGCAGCCGGTAAGGAGCGCGCACGCAAGAAGCGCCGTCGCGAACACAATGCAGATCTGTCTATCCTCTCTATCTTTTTGTTTCTCTTTCTTCACGTTTCCTCCAGTCCGTACGCAAAGCCCCTGTATGCCGTTTTATTCCTGCACCAGAAGGATTTCATCCATGCGAACCCCGCTCTCGCCAAAGAACAGCGTCAGCTGGTTTTCCCCGCTTTCCGTAAAGCTTATCGTTACCGCACGCTCTATGATCTTGTTGTCGGTTCCGTTAAAGGTCGTCGTCTGCTGAAGGACGCCGTTGACAAAGATGGAAACCGGCAGCTGCGCAAACGGATTTTCCCCGGAATGCATTTTAAAAATCATCTGATAGCTGCCTGCTTTGGAGACGTCCAGCAGATACCCGGCGCGCACGCCCTTCTGGGTGCTCAGCTTTGTCAGATCGAGCTTTGCCTCTTTTTCTACTTTCTGGCTTGCGATCAAATTTCCTGCCATCGCATCTTTTGCCGGATTGTTAATTTCTTCACATACATCAAATTCCCGATCACAGAAACGGTTCATCACCGGAGAACGCATCAGAAAATGACAGATATTCTTTGCATTTCTGACCAGCTGTCCCCTTGTGAGCCGTCCATCTGCCAGGCCCTCCATCGTGTTGTCATTTGCAGAGTTCGAAGCAGAATCCGAAACAACCATGTAAACGTCGTTCTGGGCGCGCACCATCGGAATCGTATTGCTCTGGGAGCCTTCCTCGCCTTCCTCGTTCATCTTCGCCCACCAGTCGGTCATTACCATGCCCTGGTAGCCCCAGTCTTTCCGCAAAATCGTCGTCAGCAGGTCGTAGCTGCCTGCTGTCCAGATTCCGTTGATCGGTCCGTAGGTAGACATAATGCTGTAGGCATGTCCTTCTTTTACTGCGATTTCAAAGCCTTTTAAATAGATCTCGCGCAGCGCACGTTCGGAAACAACGCCGTTTGCATCGTGCCGCTTAAATTCCTGGTTATTTCCCGCAAAGTGTTTAATCGTTCCGGTCACACCGTATTTTCCCATGCCCTTTAACTGAGCTGCAGCCATCGTACCTGCCACACAGGGGTCTTCCGAAAAATATTCAAAGTTTCTGCCGTTTAACGGATTGCGATGAATGTTCATGCCGGGTCCCAGCAGCGTGTCAATCTGATTCTGGCGCAGCTCCATTCCTTCCATCTCATAAAGCTGTTCCACCAGCTCCGGATTAAAGGTGCAGGCAAGCAGTGTGCCGTTTGGCAGGGAAAAGGCGATGGTTCCGCAGTCCATACGGATTCCGGAGGGTCCATCCGAGCAGCCCGCAACCGGGATTCCAAATGCCTTTAAGGAATCCGTCACACCGCCGAATGCAGATGCAATGCCAGGTGTTGCCTTCGGAGAGCACATGCCCTCTCCCCGGACCAGGCATGCCAGATCTTCGTCCGATAACTGGGATAAAAACTGTTCCAGCGTCACCTTTTTATCACAGACATCCGCTAACTTCCAGCCCTGATCGCCGATGCAGGCCTCTGCCTCCGGGCGTTCTGTCCGAATTCTTTCTGCCAGATCGACACTCCGCAGAGGCGCTGCCTGTTTTCCGATTTCCAGAACCGGCTCTCCGTCTATGCCCTTTTTACCCGTTTCGACCGGAACCAGACGCTCATATGGCTGTACCGGTGCAAGTGCCTCTTCCAGTCTGGAAATGACGCACAGCTCGTCTAACTGCACCTCGCAAACCTTTTTCGCGCTGCGGACATCTGTTCCGACATAGATGCCATAGGCGCCAGCTTCCAGCACCCAACAGGATTTCTCCCCGGTTACGCCGCTGTCATCATAGGATGCACTCTTTTCCAGGGAAACGACGAGATTTACCTCCTCCCCCTCTCCTGGCGTAAGCAGCTGCGTCTTGTAAAAGCTGTTTAGATTCCGGACAGGCTTGCCAAGCTTTCCCTGAGGCGGGCAGACATACACCTGCACGACTTCTTTTCCGGCAGTCTTTCCGATGTTTTTAACTAAAACGGTAAGTTCTGCTTTCATACCGTCCGTTCTTGTATTCAAAACCTCCACGGAAAAATCCGTATAAGACAGACCAAAGCCGAAGGGATAGCTTACTTTTTCCTTTGCAAAGGTTTCAAAATAACGGTAGCCAACGTAAATATCCTCTGCATACACATTGCATACAGCATCTCCAAAATGATCCGTAGACGGGTAATCCGAAATATCTGCTGCGATCGTATCGCTCAGCTTACCACACGGATTCACTGCGCCGGTCAGGATATCTGCCGCCGCATGTCCGCCCTCCTGACCGCCCTGCCATACATATAAAACTGCCTGGGGCTGGTAGCGGTCCACCCATTTCATATCAATGATATTGCCGACGTTTAACACAACGGCAGTCCGTTTGAATGCGCTGCAGACGGTTTTGATCAGCGCCTCCTCCTCTGCTGTCAGCAGATAGCTTCCCGGCTCTGCGCTGTTGTCCATGTCCTCGCCTGCTGTCCTGCCCAGCACAACAACAGCAAGGTCAGAGGATGCCGCAGCTTTCTGTGCAAGCGCCTCGCTGACCGGCATTTCCTTCTGGCTCCAGGGCTCCTGCGCCCAGCCTTCTCCCATATCAAAGGGATTTTCCCGGATCCAGTCCTGATAAACCGCTTCCAGCTCTTCGTTGACAGAAATATCCTTGCATTCCTTTAAGCTATCCAGGATATTTGTCACATAGGGAGCATTTACCATACCGCCCGATCCGGTTCCGCTCTTATAATAGGTAAAGGCAATCCGTCCAAACACGGAAACTGTCTCTCCTTTTCGGATCGGAAGTGCCGCCTTCTCATTTTTTAAAAGAACACATCCCTCTGCTGCCGTCTGTCTTGCCAGGGCAGCGTACTGATCGTAATCCAGTGTAAATCTCATACTGTTTTCCTCCATTTTTTTGGCTCCTGCATATGTAAAACAGAGTCCTGCTCCGCCTGCGGCGGTTTGCACAGACAGCACATCTGTCACATTGTTTTGCGCAGCCCTTTGGGATAATGATTTTTTAAAATCCCGCCTGCCAGCTTTCCCCAGCCGAGGCTGTATCCATCTACGCAGACCAGCTGCCAGCCCTTTTCCCCGTCTTTGGAAAGCGTCATGCCGTTGATCCACTGCCTTGCCTCCTGGCTGTCACCGGAAAGGTTGCAGCAATGCACTGCATCTTTGGGCGAAAGCGAAAGTGCCAGCGCATGTGCCGGTTCAAACCGCCCTTTTTTCATCGTGCCCAGATGCAGTCCCGGACGCAGCACCTTTAAGCCTTTTAAAGCCGGCATGTCCTTTGGCGCAAGATAAAGCTGGTCGCCGAACAATAAAAAGATTCCATCAAACTGCTTCTTCAGGCTTTCTCGTTCAAATTCTTTCCATGCAGCAAAATCCTTGGGCGCAATTCCTTTCTGGATTCCATACAGGCTGCGCGCCCTGTATCCCTCCGGCACTTTCCCTGTTTTTTCAAGCACCGCCAGAAAATGTCCTTCTCCATGCAGCTTATGGGGCCAGAGACGAATGGTCTTTTCCATTCCGTCCGGGACGGGCTCGGTTCCCGCCCAGTCCGGTCTGCCCGGCTCCATACCGTCATAACGGTGCGTCTCTTTTATGGAAAATTCCGGATGCCGCAAAAGGAATCGTGCAACACTGCCTTCATCCTCCTGCATCGCAAACGTACAGGTCGAATATACCAGCCTGCCGCCTTTTTTCAGCATTGCGGCAGCTTCGTCCAGCACGCTGTCCTGCCGCTTTGCACACAGCTCCACGTTTTCGGGACTCCATTCGCTGCAGGCTTCTTCATGCTTTCGGAACATCCCCTCACCGGAGCAGGGGGCGTCCACCAAAATTTTATCGAAATATTCCGGGAAATAAGCGGACAGTCTCTCCGGGCTTTCGTTCGTCACAACTGCATTGGTCAGTCCCATCCGCTCCACATTTTCCGAAAGAATTTTTGCCCGCGCCGGATGGATCTCATTGCAGACTAAAATACCTTTTCCCTGCATCGCAGCACCGATCTGGGTGCTTTTCCCGCCGGGGGCAGCGCACAGATCCAGCACATAATCCCCTGGCTGTACGTCCAGATATCCGACAGGCGCCATCGCGCTCGCTTCCTGAATATAATAAACACCAGCCTCGTGATACGGGTGCTTGCCCGGTGTATCCTCTTCGCTGTAATAAAAGCCGTTTTTCTCCCATGCGACCGGCGTCAGATGAAACGGCGATTTTTCTGTAAATTCCTCCCGGTCCGTTTTGCGCGGATTGAGCCGCAGCGACTGATAATGACCGGATTCATAGCTCTGCAGAAATGCTTCGTATTCCTCTCCCAGCATTTCCTGCATGCGCGTCAAAAACGCGGACGGCAGATTCATAATATTCCTCACTTTAATTCATGATTTATCCTTATCATAAACCAGGCGCGTAAACTGCGCAAGATTATTGTTTCCGTTCACCCGCTTCCTCTGTCTCCAAACCCGGTTCGTCCTCCGGCACTTCTTTCACCATGAATCGAATCATGTTTTCCTGAATTTTGCCCATCAGCTTTTCCATCCGCTTCTGTTCCTCGTCCGAAATACCTTCCATGCAGACGCTGTATAGGTCTTTTTCCACGCGCAGCAGCTCTCCGGAAAGCTTCCTGCCTTCCTCTGTCAGGAGCAAGCGGTTCTTTTCTTTCTTTTCGCTGCTTTTTTCCTTTTTGTCCGCCGTGCGCTCTTTTTTCTCCGCTGTGCTTTCTATCCTGTCGGCGGGCTTTTCCTTTGCACTCTTTTCCTTAACCGGCTTTTCCGGCGCGATCAGCTTTTTGCGTTCCAGCTTCTGCATCGCAAGAAACAGCCTCGGCTGTCCGACTCCGGCGATTTCCCCGAGCTTGCGTGCGCTGTAGCAGGCGCTGCACTGGGCGAGGGCACACAGCAAAAGCGCCTCATCCAACGTCAGCATATTTTTCTGCGCCGCCAGATCCAGCTCATATTCATACAGCCTGCGGAACCGGTACTGCCCGATCACTGCGCCGTTTCCTTCCACTTCTTCCCGGGTAATCCGCCTGCGCTCTTCCCCCAGCTTCTTGCTTCCCGCAAGCACGCTGCCGTCCTTTGCCGCAGCCCATAAAAAGCTGTAGACCTGCAGCCGGATATCGGCATAATCTTTATCCTCGTAAACGTCTTTATAAAACTCGTTATAATACTCGAAAATGTTGCTCTTCATCCGCACCGTATTCGTGATGCTCGCTCCCTGGCTGACCAGGCTGCCGCGGCGCTTCAGATAATAATAAATCGGTACCTGCAGGGCAAAAAAGCTCTCCGCATGGCGGATATATTCCAGATTAAACAAAAAGTCCTCACACCAGCTGATGGAGGTATCCATCCGGATATGATATTCTTCGATGATGCTCCTGCGGTACATTTTGTTCCAGAGTACGCCGTAATAAAAATCCGCCGGATTTTCAATCATATAGGAAGCAAACTCCTGACGGCTCATCACCTTGTCCTCTTCGATGTCGCCCTTCTGCGCCAGCCTTTCCCCGGAAACCCGGTAAAAGTCGGAAATGACCATGTCGCAGTTATATTCCTCCATCGAACGCACCAGAAGCCTTGTCGCCTCCGGCACGATCCAGTCGTCACTGTCCAAAAACTGAAGAAACGTTCCCCGCGCCAGCTCCAGTGCCTGATTTCTCGTATCCGACACGCCGGAATTTTCTTTATGGATTACGCGCACGCGGCCATCCTGCTGTGCATAGGCGTCGCAGATTTCGCCGGATGCATCCTTACTGCCGTCATCCATCAAAAGCAGCTCAAAGTCGCGGTAATCCTGACTTAAAATGCTGTCCACACAGCGTTTCAAATATTCCTGTGCATTGTATACAGGAACAATAATGCTTACCTTCGGTTCCATACTTTCCTCTCATTTCTACGCACGCTTTTTACGCATGTCGAGTTTGTGTCAAGTGCGCGCAGACACAAATCTCACGATTGAAAAATTTTATTTATCAATCTTTCCTCCTGTGCGTGAATTATCCGTCTGCGGCGCGGTTCATGCAGATTTTGCGGTACTCCCGCGGGGATACCTGCATCCGCCGCTTAAAAATCTGGTTAAAAAATTTAATATCCTCATAACCGACTCTGCGGGCGATTTCCACCACCCTTAGATCGCTGTCCTCCAGCAGCTCGCAGCTTTTTTCGATGCGGATTTTCTGGACATATTCCCGCAATGTCACTCCGGTTTCCTGCTTGAAACGCCTGCTGATGTAAGCAACGCTGTAGTGCTTTTGTTCGCAGAAAGTCCCGAGCGTCAGACTGTCCTGATAGTTTCCGTTTACGTATTCCAGCACCTCCTGCACCGACGTGCTGTAAGGGCGGTCTATTTCCAGTTCGATCATGCCCCGCAGCGTCAAAAGCAGGATTTCCAAAAGCTTTAGCCGAAGCAGCGGATAACAGCCGACTTTTTGCTCCTGATATTCCAGAAGCATTTCCTGCATCAGCCGTCCGACCTGTCCATTCCGGTCGTGAAACACCCTTGCAAGCTTCGCCTTCCCCAGAGACATCCGGTAATATTTTAACAGGCAGCCCTGCAGCAGCTGGGAAAAGCTCCGGCAGCCCTGCAGCGTTTCATCCACCGTCTCCGGCAGAAACAGACAATTGATCAGCGTCAGATTTTTACAGTTCTGAAAACCGTGGAGGCAGCCATAATCCACGATAAAATAATCGCCTGCAGAAATCGTTTTGACCTCTGTTTCCAGCGTATGCTCCGCCGTCCCACCAGTAATATATGCCAGCTCAAAAAAATTATGGCCGTGCATCGCTAGATCTTCCTGACAAAACGGCATCATAATGAGTTTTTCCGCTTTCCTGTTCTGATATAGCTGAAATTCTGTAATCTCCCCACGGAACATAAAGACAAGTTCACCCCCATTTTCAGTCAAAATCAGGTGCTTTTCTTTAGGCTACTATCTGTTATCATAAAAGTCAAGACGAACAAAAACAAGGAGGGTATGTTTATGGTTCTAAATGCAAAATGGATTCGCCCGGCACAGACAACAGTGGACGTCTGCCCGGTCTATTCCAAACAGTTTTCTCCCGATCAGAATTTATCTTCTGTTGCACACGCAACACTTTCCGTTACTGCGATGGGCGTTTATGAAGCGTCCTTAAATGGAAAACGCATCGGCGATTTCGTCCTTGCGCCCGGCTGGACGTCCTATCGCCACCGCCTGCAGGTACAGACTTATGATATCACCGATCTCCTTTCTTCGGAAAATGAACTTTCCATCATCGTCGGAAAAGGGTGGTATCGCAGTCCGCTCGCCTGGCCCGATGAAGCGCACCGTCAGGAAAAAGCGCAGATTCCCGCCGGACTGATCGCACTTTTGACGATCACCTATACGGACGGCAGCACGCAGCTTCTTCCGACCGGTGCAGACTGGTCGGCGTATGAAAGCAATGTCCGTTTCAGCGAAATTTATGATGGCGAAACCTATGACGCAGCGTTCGATCCGTCCTCTGCCCCGATCGCAATCGCCGAGTTTGACGGGCCGTCCGACACACTGATTGCCCAGCAGGGCGAAAAAATCACCGAACAGGAGCGTATCGTGCCTGCGCGGATCTTCACTACGCCCGTCGGGGAAACTGTCATCGACTTCGGTCAGGAAATTACCGGTTATGTCGAAGTTTCTTTAGACGCCCACGCAGGCGACTGTGTTGAGCTTTCCCATGCGGAAGTTCTTGACAAACACGGAAACTTTTATACAGAAAACTATCGCGCTGCCAAAGCGAAATTTTTATATTTCTGTAAAGAAGGATTCCAGACCTGGCATCCGAAGCTGACCTTCTTTGGCTTCCGCTATATCCGTGTCGATCAGTTTCCCGGCGGGGCAAAAGCAGTACGTCCGGACAATTTTACCGCAGTTGTCGTTTGCTCCGACCTGCAGCGCACCGGTTTTCTTTCCAGTTCAAATCCGCTGTTAAATAAACTGTTCGACAACATCATCTGGGGACAGAAAGGCAACTTTGTCGATGTTCCGACCGACTGCCCACAGCGCGATGAACGTCTCGGTTGGACCGGAGATGCGCAGGTCTTCATCCGTACCGCCTGCTACAATTTCGATACGGAAACCTTTTACCGTAAATGGCTCGCAGACCTTGCCGCTGACCAGTATCCGGACGGTCACGTAGACCATGTTATCCCCGCCATCCTGGAAAATCAAAAGACCAGCGCAGCCTGGGGCGACGCAGCCTGCGTCTGCCCGTGGGAGCTTTATCAGGCATTCGGCGACGCAGACATTCTGCGCAGTCAGTTTAACAGCATGAAAAAGTGGGTTGGCTACATCACCTCTTCCACAACAACAAAGAATCTCTGGACCGGAGGCGAACATTACGGAGACTGGCTCGGTCTGGACGCGCCGTCCGGCAGCTACAAGGGCTCTTCTGACGAAGACCTGATCGCTTCGGCTTTTTATGCACATTCCACAGAACTGGTCATTGCAGCCGGTAAAGTGCTTGGCGAAGATGTTTCCGAATATGAAGCGCTTTATGCCGATATCGTCACCGCTTTCCAGCAAACCTGGCCGGTTTACCACACGCAGACCGAATGTATCCTCGCCGCACATTTCCATCTGGCAAAAGACTGTCAGGCTGCGGCAGACCAGCTTGCAAAGCTCGTAACAGACTGCGGCATCCAGTTAAAGACCGGATTTGTCGGCACGCCTTATCTGCTCCATGTGCTTTCCGATTACGGCTATGCCTCCCTCGCCTGGTCGCTTCTGCTGCGGGAAAACTATCCTTCCTGGCTCTATCCGGTCACCAAGGGAGCTACAACTATCTGGGAGCACTGGGACGGCATTATGGAAAACGGTGATTTCTGGACCCGCGACATGAATTCCTACAACCATTACGCTTACGGTGCAGTCGCTGACTGGGTATACGGAAACGCTGCCGGAATCCGCCCGCTGGACGACTGTCCCGGCTACGAAAAAATTTCTGTCTCCCCGCTTCCCGACAAACGCCTCGGCTGGCTTTCCTGCTCCTATCGCTCCCGCCACGGTCTGATCCGCTCTGACTGGAAGCTGCAGGGCGATCAGTGGCGCTACGAAATCGAAACGCCGGTTGACGCGGTGATCACGATCGCCGGACAGGAACATGCAGTTACGCCCGGAACGTGGATCTTTTTCAGCGCGGTGGAGTGATTTAAAATGAAGTGAAGCCTGGGCTGCGCACGAAAAGGCTTCGACGCGGGCGAGCCGCGGCCGCACACAAATAGTCCCGACGCGGGCGAGCCGCGGCCGCGCGCAAAAATGCCCCGGGCAGGCGATCGTGTCACCGCTGCCCGGGGCATTCTTATGCTCTATTCTGTAATTTCAACGCTGCTGGAATCCGACTGCCAACCTCACTCCGCCGCTGTTCCGGCTCCGGTTTTCTCTGTCTCTGCGCCTTCCAGCATTTCCAGGTAATTTCCTTTATCGATATGCATCATCGAAATCTGGTTTTTATGGCGTCTGAATCCGTAGACGCAGTCCACGTTGCGGATCAGGGACTGTAAGCGTTCGTCGGGCACGCAGACTATCAGCTGCAGATCCATCTGACGCGCATATTTTAAGCAGACGGCGCTTCGCTCCTGATCCATCTTGGAAAAGGCTTCGTCCAGAAGCACCAGCTTGATCCGGCTGTCGCGGTTGGTCTGCTGCATGTAAAGCATCGCAAAACCGGCGAGCAGCGCGACGTATTTCGGGTTCTGTCCCTCGCCGCCGGAATCGCGCCCTGCCATATCATCTACGAAATTCTCTCGGATCACGTTTCCGTCTGCATCCGTAACCTGCTCGTACATGGAAAAGGACAGGTAGTTGCGGTAATCCGCATACTGCTCCATTTCCCGGCGGTGCTGCTCCAGCACGCGTTCATCATCGTCCCTCACCGGCATGAACTTATCGGTCAGCAGTTTGATTTTCGCTTCGTATTTCTGATAAAAGCTGTCTTCTCCAAGGGACAGCTGCCCCTCGAAGCCGTCGTTATCCAGGTTCTTGCTGTCTAACTCCGGCGCCATGAGCATGTCGTAAAACTGACCGTTTTCATTGTAGGCAGGCTCGATTTTAATCTGGTAAATGCTGTCCGAGAAGTTCGTCTTTTTCAACAGGCGGTTGATCTCCGCAGCATGCCGCTTTGCCGCCTTAATGTCACCATGAATCGTTGCGATCACATTTTCCCGCAGGCTGCGGTAAATGAAATCGCACTGTTTTTCAAACTCTGTCCGGTACTGTGGTTCAAAATCCGTCTCATACTGGGCAAGCAGCTGCTCATAGCCCTCATTGGACTTTTCCGAACCAGAAAAGCCGCTGGACGGATACTGCAGAATATAGGCATTTCTTGCGCGCGACAGCGCTTCTGTCTGCTCCTGCTCCTTTTCGCCAAGCGCCTCGATCTCTGCATTTTTCTGTGCTTTGACCGAGCCGGAGGAACGCTTCGACAACGCCTCCTGCACGGACGCTGTGATCTCCGGCTGCTCCGTATAGCCGACATACGCCTCCTTTAACGCTGCATTTTTGGACTGCAGCTCTGTCCGGATGCGCTCCTGATTACCGGTCTGCTGTGCAATTTCATTCTGCATACCGGTCATCTTCTTTTTCAACTCACTGCGCTTTTTGCGAAGCTCTGCTTCCTTTTCCTCCAGCTCTTTGTACGCGCCCTCTCGCAGGCTCTCAATCGTCGCTTCCGCCTCCTGCTTTTCCAAAAGCACGGCTTCCAGCTCCTGCGCTGCCCTGGAAAGGCTCTCCAGATACGCCGGATCTTCTTTCAGGCTCTCCATTTCCCGGACAGCCTTTAAGCCGTCCGCCATGCGCTTTGCTTCGTCCAGTTCTTTTTTCAGGCGCTGCGCATCCGCTTCATAGTCCTGCTGCCGCGCACGGGAAACCTTGCTTCCGATGCACGCGCCGACCGTGTAATCGCGCTTTTTCAGATGCCGGAAAATAAAATTGCTGTAGGAATAGCAGTCCGGCGTCACGCCGTCTTTGACAGTTCGCAGTTCTTCGACCGTGCGGCACTTCATGATCCGCCCCAGATAACGTTTCAGACAGCTGTCTGCAAACGGTTCGCCTGCGCGCACCGTCTCGTATAAAGAACCTTCCTCCGCCGTCGGATCGCTTTTTGTGACCGCTTCGGAATTGATCAGATCGACTTCTTCAAACTGACGCATCTCCCGGAAGGCTGCCGCCGCATCCGCCGCAACATTCGGCTCGGTGATCAGGCTCAGCTTCAGGCGTCCAAGACGTCCCTCAACCGCATTTTTCCACTCTTCCTCTTCCACGTCGAACAGATCTGCAAAAATCCACACCTTTACCGTTCTTCCATACAGCGCGGTGAGCTTCTGCTCCAGTGCGGTGCGCGCTTTCGTCAATATTTCCGGATAGGACTTGCGGTTATTTTTCATATCGTCCAGAAGCTTTTGCTTTTCTTTCAGCTCTTTGGACAGCTGACGCTCCTGCTCATGATATGTTTCATACTCTTCTTCGATATTCTGACGTTCCTCTTCCAGACGGCTGCGCAGCTCCAGACACTGCTTTTGTGTAACCGGTCCCGTACAGAATGCGCCGATTTTATTCAAGAGGCGGTTGCTGATATAATCCGCAACGATTTCATCGCTCTCCCAGCGTTTTAAGCCCTGCAGGATTTTACGCCACTGCGCTGCGTTGTCCGCCAGCATCCGGCTTCTTTTTTCCAGCTCTTCCAGATGCTCCTGACGGCTTCCCAGATCGCTGCTCTTTAAATCTGCGCTGACGACGATCAGCTCGTTTTCCAACTGCGTAGACAGGCTTTCCAGCTCTTCTTCCTTTTGCCGAAGCTCTCTTAAACGCTCCTGCGTCCGCTCCTGATCCTGCAAAAGTGCATCGATCCGGATTTTCAGATCCTCAATATCGATACAGCGGATCATTGCCTGCTGCTTCACGATATCTGCACGCGTCATCGTCAGTTTTTGTCCGGCTTCCCGCACTTTTTTTAGCATTCCGATCTTGTCTTCCAGCACGTCGATCTTTTCCTTGATGTCCCGGTACGCGCCGAGCTGTTCGCTGATCGTCTCGATCGTGTCGCCCTCGCTTTTCGGGAACATGTAGTCCCGGATAAACTGCCCCGTTCCGTTGGTCATTTTCAATGCGATTGCGCTTTTTTCCATCGTCATAAAGCGGTTGCCGTCGATATAACCGAGAATCTGGTCATACAGCGTGCTGATATACGCCTCGCGGGACGGATAGATGCGGTTTAATTCTGCCCGGCTGCCGTTTGCAGACTCCTTCATCCGCGCCTCTGTCAGCGTCCGGATTTCCTGATTGGAATACGGATATCCTTCTTCTGTCAGATATCCGCCCTCCGGCATTTTTCCCAGGTGGCTGAAATAAACAAATTTCCGTATTTCAGAGTCGTTTTTACGCACTTCAAAAGCAATTCCCATGCAGACATACTGTTTTGTCCCGGTGTCTTGCAGCTCCAGCACGATCTGGGAACAGAAATCCTGCCCTTCACGGTTCGCCGTGCCGTCCTTTTGTTCGCCGCGCAGATAACTTAAAACGCTTCGTCTGTTTTTGGCGTCGTCCGCCGCCTTATTTAGAAAACTTGGAGAAAAGCTGCCGTACAAAACGACCTGGATCGCATCCATGACCGTCGATTTTCCCGAGCCGCTTTTGCCGGAAAACAGGTTCACATATTCATGAAATTCCAGAATTTTATGGTTGATTCCGCCCCAGTTATTCAGACACATCCGGGTAAAGATCTTCTTCGCCTGTTTCACTTGCCACTTCTCCTTCCGTCGTTTTTTCTTCTGCATCGTCCCGATAACGCTGTACCAGCTCATTGATCGCCGTAGAAGAGCAGAAAATATTCACCGTCCCGTAAATATAGATCGGCGTCTGATCTTCCACATTCAAAATCGCGCCCGGCAGCTCGATCATCTGATGCGTTTTCATCAGATTCAACGCAGCCTGCCAGTCCTGTGCGTTCAATTTTCCGGGGAGCAGTCCGGTATTTCTTCCGTATTCGCGGATTTCCGCCAGCGTCGTCACCGTCGCGTGCAGCCCTTCGCCCATGATTTTATCCCGGTAAATCAACTTCAATAAAAGTAAAAGTTTTGTCGTCGTCAGGCTCATTTTTTCTATCGCAGCGCCGTCGCCCGTAATCCGGAACAGGTGATCCTGCGGGTCATGCACGAGCTCGCAGCCGATCACGGAAAGGTAATCTGCAATAAACTCCCGGTGCTTTAAGCAGACCTGATAGCGCGCATTATCCCGCGCCGTCAGCGTCACCGGATCATATTTTACCTGTAAAATGCAGGTCTGCCGAAGCAGCTCCTGTATGGTTCTTCGAATCGCTTCCACCTCGGCAGGCGTGCGTTCTTCCAGATATGAAAACATGTATCAATTCTCCGTTTCGTCTATACTAAAACCGGTGTAGGAAAAGCCGTCCTCCTGATGGATTTCCTCCTGCAGCAAAATCCGGTCTTCCTCCTGTCTGCTCTGGGTCGCCTCCTGCCAGATAAACAGAAGCTTTTCCAGATCCTCTGCTGACTGCACCGTATCCGCCGAAACCTGAAAGATTCCGTCTTTCGTATGCTGTCTGCGGAATTCCTGAAGCTGTTTTCCCGTATAAAGCGGCTTCGGGACAAAATCTGCGATCTCCGAGGACGCTTCCTCCTGCAGGGCAAGCGGTACAAACTCGTTTTCCTGCCGCTGACGGCGGTTGTACAGGCTGTCGTCCCCGACGATGGAAAACGGTGCCGTCACATACAGGCTATCCCGGAAATCTTCCAGAAGCGCATTCTTTTTGCCGCTGTTGTTGAGCAGACCGATCAGCTCCAGTGTGCTGTCCTCTGCGCCTGCGCCCTCCTGCAGCAGATAGTGGATTCTCGCCAGAGCCCGGCGTGCAAAGACGGTCTTTAATTCGATCAGGCGATTGTATTTTTTCTCAATTAAGTCAAATTCGCGCTCCACGGACAAGACGAGCTGCGCCGCCTCCTCGCAGAACTGCAGACCGCGCTCAAGCTTTAAAAGGGCGGGTGTGCTGCCATCCGCCGCAGTCTCCTGTAAAGCGTCTGCGCCGCCTGTCTGTGCCGCCAGCATCCGCTTCTGCGCCATCAGCTTCTCGCGGCGGTTTTCATTTTCTTCCAGAATCTTTGCGATCAGCTCCTTGACCGCCTCTTTATAACGGTAAAAGCTGTCCGTCGTCGTCAGAATCGCGTATTTGACACTCTCGCGGTTGTTGATCTCGTTGACCAGAACTTCCTGAATCCCGATAAAATCCCGCCGTTTGGAAAGCTCGTCAAACCACAGCCGCATGCTGTCCTGCATATTGGACAGCATCTGTCCCAGGCTTTTGGACGTCCGGACAGCGCTTTTTAAAATGCTGTTGTTTTTTTCCGAGTCGGCGTCATAGGTGTAAAGCGCACTGTATACAGACAGGATGCTCTCCCGCTCCATACTGTCGTCCTCTTTTCCAAGGCGGTCAAACAGCTCTGCATACAGTCTGCTGTATTCCGGAAAGCCGATGATATAGCAGTTTAATTTTTCGTCGAAATCGCTCGAAAGCCAGCCCCATTTTACAAGTCTGTCCAAAACAGCGGAGGGCGAAAGCCCGGGAAAGCCTTCGTCCTCCGTTTTTTCCGTCTCGTCATCCCACCAGACCATGTTGACTCTGGCAATCGTTTCCGCCAGAATGCTTCTGCATTCCGAATCCGTCAGCTGCGTCAGCGCGTACGCCTCCTGCATCGCCTGATACAGCGCAGTCAGAAGCTGCATGTAATAATCCATGTTCTGCGTGCGGAACAGCTTATAAAAATCTCTCGGTATCTTCTTTTTCAGAATCATTTAACTCTCAACCCTCATATTCCAGTTCCCCGTCGAATACAAATTCCGCAGGGCCTGTCATAAAGATATGGTTCGTTTTTTCGTCCCATTCGATCGTCAGCGCGCCGCCCAGGACTTCTACGGTCACTTTCCGTCCGGTTTTGCCGTTTAACACGCAGGCAGCCGCCGTCGCACAGCATCCCGTCCCGCAGGCGAGCGTTTCTCCGGTTCCGCGCTCCCAGACCCGCATTTTTACATATTCCGGGGATACAACCTCTACAAACTCCGTGTTTGTACGGCGCGGGAAGCGCTCGTGGTTTTCAAAATGCGGTCCGATCTGCTCCAGCGGAAAATCTGCCGTACTGTCCACAAAAACAACCGCATGCGGATTTCCCATGGAAACACAGGTCATCCGGTACTTTTCGTTATCCACTACGATCTCTTCGTCAACGGACTGCTCGTTTTTGGAAACAACCGGAACCTCTGCCGCCGTCAGGATCGGCTCTCCCATATCCACACGGATCGCTTTTGTGATGCCGTTTTCCACTGTCAAGTCCATATATTTCACTTTTCCGCCGCTGACAATCGAAAACTGCGTCTGATCTGTCAGCCCCTTGTCATGCACGTACTTCGCAACGCAGCGGATGCCGTTTCCACACATCTCTGCCCTCGTGCCATCCGCGTTATACATCTCCATCTCAAAATCCGCTTCGTCAGACGGATTGATAAAAATCACGCCGTCGCCGCCGATACCAAAATGACGGTCACTGGCAAAGCGGACAAATTCCGGCTTCTTTTCCTGCGGTACTTTTTCTGTAAATCCGTTGATATAAACGTAATCATTGCCGCAGCCCTGCATTTTTGTAAATCTGATTTTCATAAAGTTTCGTTCTCCTTTTGGACAGACATAATCCGCCCTGCGCGCGCGTACACTGGAATAACAAAGCACCCGGGGGTATCGCAATGCGTTCCAAAACAAAAATTATCGTACTTCATTTAAAAGAACTGATCTATACCGGAATCCTGCTCCTTTTAGGCGTCGGGCTGCTGTTTTTGCTGCTGCAGACCTTCCTGCCCAAAAAGACCGTCCCTAAACCGGATTATGACAAAGAAGCCTCCCTGTACCTGCCCGGAAAATATACCTCCACCGTACAGCTTGGCAGCGACCATGCAGATGTGGAGGTCGTCGTGGACAGCTCCGATATTCTTTCCATCCGTCTCGTCAATTTGAGCCAGACTGTCACAGCCATGTATCCGCTGGTCGAACCCTGCATGGATACACTGGCGAAACAGATCTGTGAAAAACAGTCCCTCGAAGGCGTCACCTATCCGGACGAAAACCGCTACACGTCGCAGCTTCTGCTGCAGGCGATCGACGCTGCGCTGCAAAAGGCGGCATATCCAGGAGACTGACCCGCGCCGCATTCTCGCCAACGCAGACCTATCCTGCAGCCGATCGGCGGCTTATTCCGGCAGCTGATCCAGCTCTTTCTGCCATGCCATGCGGCTCGCATCCGAAGGCATCCGAAGGTCTCCCCTGGGCGATACCGCAACGCTTCCGACCTTCGGTCCGTCCGGCAGGCACGAACGCTTAAACTGCTGTGCAAAGAAGCGGCGGCAAAAGGTCTTTAGCCACTTGCCGATGGTTTCTTTGCTGTAAATGCCTTCAAATGCCCTGCAGGCAAGCCGGTAAATCTTCGCCGGGCCAAAGCCACAGCGCAGCAGCTGATATAAAAAGAAATCATGGAGCTCGTAGGGACCCACCAGATCCTCTGTTTTCTGGCTGATCTTTCCGTCCTCCGGCGGCAAAAGCTCGGGGCTTACCGGCGTGTCGAGGACATCCAGCAGCACCTCGCACAGCACTTTTTCGTTCTCGCTGCATGTATCCGCGCAGTATGCGACCAGATGGCGCACAAGGGTTTTGGGCACGCCGACGTTTACGCCGTACATCGACATATGGTCGCCGTTATAGGTTGCCCAGCCGAGCGCAAGCTCCGACATATCCCCGGTTCCGATGACCAGACCATTGCTCTGGTTGGCGAGATCCATCAGCACCTGCGTGCGCTCCCGCGCCTGTCCGTTTTCGTAGGTTACGTCATGCTTTTCCATATCCTGACCGATATCCCGAAAATGCACCTGCACCGCCTCGCGGATATTGACCTCAACGAGCTTTGCGCCGAGTGTCTGCGCCAGCCTGCAGGCATTTTCGTAGGTGCGGTTCGTCGTGCCAAAGCACGGCATCGTCACCGCTATGATATCGCTTCTGCTTTTTCCAAGAAGATCAAATGCCCGCGCCGTCACAAGAAGGGCGAGTGTCGAATCCAGACCACCGGACACACCGATCACCGCCGTCTGTGCGCCGGTATGTTCGTAGCGTTTTTTCAGTCCATGTGCCTGAATCGATAAAATCTGCTCACAGCGTTCTTTTTTCAGGGCTTCGTCAGACGGTACAAACGGCGTCTGGACAAACGTTCGCGTCAGTCTGGTTTCTTCTTTTTCCAATGTAAAGCCAATCCGCACACAGTGTTCCGTATTTTCTGGCACAAACGTGCTCATCCGGCGCCGTTCATGACAGATTTTGTGCAAATCCAGCTCCGAAAAAATCGTCTCGTTTTCGAATCGCGCAGCCTCTGCCAACACGCTTCCGTTCTCTGCGATCATATGATGCCCGGAAAAAACGAGATCCTGCGTGGATTCCCCGTCCCCCGCGCTCGCATAGACATAGCCGCACAGAAGCCGCGCGCTCGTGGATGCGATCAGATCCTTTCTGTAGGTATCCTTGCCAACTGTCTCATTGGAGGCGGACAGGTTGACGATCACCGTCGCGCCCGCCTTTGCCAGGGCCGTAGAGGGCGGATCCATGACCCAGACATCCTCGCACAGCTCACAGCCCACCACAAGCCCTTTCAGATTCCTGCAGGAAAACAACAGATTTCCGCCAAAGGATACGGTCTGTCCCAGCACATCCACCTCGGACACTTCCCTGCTGCCTGCCGCAAAATGCCGCACCTCATAAAATTCCCCATAGTTTGGAATATTCTGCTTCGGGACAAGCCCCAGGATCCTGCCGTCCTGCACTGCTGCTGCCACATTGTAAAGCTTTCCGTCTTTTTCAAAGGGAAGCCCCACAAAGGTCAGCGCATCGTGCCCTTTCGTATGCTCCAGCACCGTCTGCAGCCCTTCCAGGCTTTCTTCCAGCAGGCGTTCCTGCAAAAACAGATCCTGACAGGTATATCCGGTCAGACACAGCTCCGGCAAAACGATCAGCTTCGCATGCTGTTCATAACAGGCATCCAGAACTTTGCAGATTTCCTGCGCATTCCATGCAGGGTCTGCGACACGGATTTTCGGCGCAGCCGCCGCAGCTTTTAAAAAACCGTCTTTCATCGGGATTTTTTCTCCATTTTTTTCAACTCATCCACGTCAAACTTATAGGTTTTGCCGCAGAAATGACAGTTTACCTCGATCGGCTTGTCCTCGTCGATCATCTCCTGCAGTTCTTTTTTGCCGATGGAAATCAGCGCTTTTTCCACCCGTTCCTTGCTGCAGTTGCAGGTAAAGCTGCAGGGCATCCGGTCGGTAATCTCCACATCAAAGCCGTCCAGCACCCGCTCTAACAGCTGCTCCGGTGTCATTCCCTGGTCGAGCAGCACCGTCACAGAATTGATCAGCGACAGGTTGTGCTCCAGCTTCGAAATCGTCTCTTCCTCTGCAAAGGGCATCAGCTGAATGATAAAGCCGCCTGCACAGCGCACGGTATTCGTCTTTTCCATCAAAACGCCCAAACCCACCGAAGAAGGCGTCTGCTCGGAGGTTGCAAAATACGAGGTCAGGTCATCCCCGATCTCTCCGGTCACCAGGGCTGTCTGTCCCACATAGGGTTCCTTTAAGCCGAGGTCACGGATAACAGAGAGCGTTCCCCTGCCGACCGCCCCTCCGACGTCGAGCTTGCCCTTCGCATTCGCAGGCAGGATGACGTCCGGCACCGTCGCATAGCCCTTGACCTCACCCTTTGCATTCGCCGTCACGGTCAGCCCGCGTACTGGACCGTCGCCGCGCACCTGCAGGGTTAAAAGATCGTCGTCGCCCTTTAACATGCTGCCCATCATCACGCCAGCCGTCAGCAGACGTCCCAGACCAGCCGTTACGACCGGGCTGGTGTTGTGCGCCTGTCTCGCTGTTTCCACAAGTTCCTTTGTTGTCGCTGCAAACGCGCGCACCTGTGCATTGGCCGCCGTCGCGCGCACCATATAATCTCCCATAGCTCCTCCATTCCTCAGGCTTACTTTACGGCAAGCCCCTGCCATTTCCACGCTGCGCTTTTCGTCCCATAGCTTTTCTGCACTGCGTAGATATTTCGTTTCTTATGCCGGATTTTTTCCGTGCTCCCGCGCGATCACATAGATCCGCTCACTCGTTTCCGTTACACTGCCGTGCGTATCTGCATCCAGCGCCTCGACAAAAATCAGCCCGGACTGTTCCACGAGCCGTTTCATCGTTTCCATCGTATAGCCGCGCTGCAGATGGGTCTCCGTAAATTTGCGGAACAGGTCTTTTTGCTGTTTCACAAAAATCGTCAGATCATATTCGTTGATCTGATCCTCCGCCGTATAATAATTTTCCCAGATAAAGCTGCAATCCTCCCGGTTTTCCGCAATCGTGCTGTCACCGATGACTGTTTCGTATTTATAGACCGTATTAAAATCGAAGATAAAAAGCCCATTCGGGTCAAGATAGTTGTTTACCAGTTTAAAAGTTGTCAGTAAGTCGTCTTCTTTCAGTAGATAATTTAACGAGTCGCACAGACAGATCACCGCCCGGACCGTTCCGTAAAGCTCAAATTCCCGCATATCCTGCTGCAGATACAAAATATTATGACCGGACTGCGCACGCTTCTCCATTGCAATGTCCAGCATGCTGTCTGACAGATCAACACCGATCATGTCGTAGCCCTGCTTTGCCAGAAGCTCCGTCATGGAGCCCGTGCCACAGCCGAGATCCAGCAGGATTCCATCTGTGATCTGATCCTGTTTCAGGCGTCCGACTACAAACTGACACCATTCTTCATAGGGCGTTTCGTCCATGAACCGATCATAAACTAACGCAAAATCCTCATACATTTCCATCCGTTATCCATGCTCCCTCTGCCGCGCCCTATTTCACCAGCCCCGCCAGCACTTCGATCAGCCGCTCCATCTCCGTCTGCGTACCGACTGTAATCCGCAGATAGTTGTCGATTCTGGGCTTTTTGAAATATCGCACATAAATTCCGGCTGTTTTCAGGTTCTCGAATAACTCCTGCGCCGGGACGCTTTTATGCGTTGCGAAAATAAAGTTCGCCTTCGAATCCGGGAACGTAAAGCCAAGCTCTGTCAGCTTCTGCTTCGTCCATTCCCGCGTCGCCACGATTTTCCCCGTAATCTCCTGAAAATACGCACTGTCCTCTACGCATGCCTTTCCGCAGGCAATCGTCAGGCGGTTCATTGTATAGGAGTTGAAGGAAAATTTGACATCATTTAAATAGGAAATCAGCTTCTTTTGGCCGATTGCAAAGCCGATTCTCATACCCGCAAGTGCGCGCGATTTCGAAAACGTCTGCACGACGAGCAGATTTTCATACTTATCCACAAGAGGCAGGGCACTCACACCCCCGAAATCCACATAGGCCTCGTCTACAATCACAACGGAATCGGGATTTTTTGCCACGATCTCCTCAATCGTATCCAGATTCTCCATCAGACCGGTCGGTGCGTTGGGGTTCGGAAAAATGATGCCGCCGTTTTCGTTCAGGTAGTCCTCTTTTTTCAGGCGGAACCTTTCATCCAGCCCAGGCGTCCGATAGGGAATTCCGTACAAATCCGCCCAGACGTCGTAGAAGGAATAGGTGATGTCCGGGAACAGAATCGGCTTTTTGCTGTTAAAAAAGGTCAGAAATGCCAGCGCCAGCACATCGTCGGAGCCAACGCCTACAAACACCTGGTCTGCTGCAACCGGGTGCTCTGGAATAGAAACCGCTGCTGCAATCGCTTCCCGCAGCTCAAGGGCCGCCGGATCGGGATACAGCCGCAGCTTATCCGCTTCAAACTCCTGCAGCGCTTTTGTCACACCCGGTGCAGGCGGATACGGGCATTCATTGGTGTTTAACTTAATGATGTCATTTCGTTTGGGCTGCTCTCCCGGTGTGTAGGGGACAACCCTGCGTACATTTGCTTCCCAGTCTGCCATGACAGTTCCTCTCTTTCTGATGTCGTATCGCTACTCCATCTCCGCTTCTTTTAACGCTTCCTGCTCCTGCTGTGCCTTTGCAAGCTCTACAAACTCTTCCAGGCACAGGTTATTTTCCTTCATAAACTTCGCCGCCTCTTCCCCAACGTAGCGGAAATGCCAGGATTCATAGGAAATCCCGGTGATCGCCACCTTGTCCTGCGGGAAACGGAGAATAAAACCATACTCCGCAGCGTGCTCGTTTAACCAGATCGCCTCTTTGGTCGAAGCCTGCGATTTATCCAGGCCCTGATGATTTTTTCCTACGATATCCACGGCGAGACCGGTGTGATGCTCGCTCGCACCGGTGAGGGCGATTTCTTCCTTCGTCTTGAAAAAAGCGTCCTTATAGCTCATGCCGCCCCTTACGAATTTTGCGATGGAGTTGTCCATCAGCTGATCCTGCTTTTGATAATCGCGGTAAGCGGAACAAACCATCAGGGGCAGCCCTTCCTTTTTGCCGTCCACCAGCATCGTCTCAAGGGCTTTCTGAATCCGCCTGTCCACATACTTCCCATTGTCCGTCTTGGCCAGATCTACCTCAAAATCCTGCCGCAGCGGATTTTTTTCATTGACCAGCACATAGTTCCAGTCCTCCAGATCTACAGAAAATGGAATTTCCGGCAGATCCTCTTTCTCGCCGTCCTGCAGCATGACGGTTACATAGCCTTCCCGTGTTTCTTCCACTGCATTGCTGCTTTCTTCCAGCTCCTTTGTCAGATCCTCCACCTGACTCTGTGCGTTTAACAGCTCGCCGCTGGTCTGCACCAGTTCTCCTTTTACCTTTTCATAAGACACATAAAACGAACTGGTCAGCACTCCTGCAATGACTACAAAGCCGCCTGCCAGTCCAATGAACCATTTTTTATAATTATCGTTATTCAATTTATTCGCAGTCCTTTTATCGTTTTATCTTTTTTGTCAATTCAGTATATTAGTATATTCCCAATCCGAAACGGTTACAAGCCCTAATTTTATTCCCAGTTCACTCGTCCCTTCCTGCAGGCTGATTTCATGCTCGCATGAAAATCAGCCTGCAGGAAGGGACGAAGGGAGCGCCATGTTATGAGCAAAAGGAGCTGCGAAGCAGCGGGGAGCGTCGAAGACGCGCTTTTGCGAATGGCGCGGGTGAACTTTCACAATGCGCAGGTCAAGGTTCCGTAGCTTCGAAAAAAGCTTGACACGCTCCCTCAACCCGACTATCATAAGCAGTGGAATGGCGAAAGCTCGCAAAACGCGTTTCTTTTTCCATTTCAGAATTTCATACTATTGCCAGGGGAGCGATTGCTGAGACTGAATATCCGCCCGGATTTCTGACCCTCATCACCTGAACCGGATAATACCGGCGTAGGGAGGCACATGTGACAGATTTTTATCTGTCCTGTTTTTCGTCCCCTCCTGTGCACACAAGGAGGTTTTTTTATGTCCAATTTTTTTGCAATCCCCATCACGGATGAATGGGGAACGACTTATCAGCTGACCACTGCCGGTTATACCGCACTGGTTGTCCTCATGCTGGCGCTTTTGCTGCTGGCCTGCTTTATCGGCAATTCTGTGAAGCAGCCTAAATTTTCCGCACGTCAGCTGGCATTTTCCGCAATGGCGATAGCTGCTGCCTTTGTCACTTCCGAAATCAAGCTGTTCCATCTGCCCTTCGGCGGCTCCATCACTTTATTTTCCATGCTGTTCTTAGTCCTGATCGGCTATTGGTACGGTCTGCGTGCCGGACTGATGACCGCCATCGCCTACGGCTTTTTACAGCTGGTCAGCGATCCGTATATCATCAGCATACCGCAGATGCTCGTTGATTACATCTTCGCATTCGGTGCGCTCGGCTTATCCGGCCTGTTTTCCAAATCGAAAAACGGTCTGGTGAAGGGCTATATCGCAGGTGTACTCGGTCGTTATTTCTTCGCATTTTTATCCGGTATGATCTTCTTCGGCGCTTACGCTGCAGACTACGGCATGTCCGCACCGGTCTATTCCCTGGTTTACAACGGCATCTATCTGTCCGTGGAAGCGGTGCTGACGCTGATCGTCCTCTACCTGCCTCCGGTCAAAAAGGTCATGGGACAATTAAAAACCATGGCGACACAGAGATAAAGCGCACGCTCTGCGAGCATTTCAGATTTATAAAAAAAGAATCCGGCGCACAGTCCTATCGCTGTCTGACGCCGGATTCTTTTTTATCGTACGGAAAACTTCGTTTCCATGCGATAAGAAACACTCCGCGAGGATGCGCACTCGGCGCGGTAGATGGTTGCCGAAGCAACCGCGCACTCGGCGCAAGAATGTGCCAAGGCACATTCCTTTTCACAGTTCTGCAAAATTCAGAAAATCTCAATACTCCAGGTATTTTCATACCGCTCGCCTGCAGGCAGATGAACCAGGTTGGGCTGCTCGGAAAGGTCTTCGATCCTGCCCTTGCGGGAAGGAAGCGCAGACCAGGGCTCGATGCAAACATAGGGCGCATCGGTAAACGGCATATGCCAGATCCCCAGGAAATTCATCTGCGGATAGGATACGCGCACGCTTCTTGTTCCTTTTTCACTGCACAGGGTCACTGCCTTCGCCATATCAGTCAGCACGATGGCATCCTGATCGAACAGGTTATGTGCAAGGGGCAGCTTACCGCCGTCAGATAAAATAAACTCGCTGTCCTCGCCATTTACGAAGCAGTCCTCAGAAAAGCCAACGCGGGTCGGATTCCCGGGAGCTTCAAACTGTAAGCAGTAATCCTCAAATGCAAGGCCTTTTTCCAGCGGAACGGCAAAGCCCGGATGACCGCCGACGCCGAAATACATCACCTTTTTGTCGTTATTTTCTACCGCAAAAGTAACATTTAATTTGTTGCCGACAAGCTCATAGGTCAGCCAGTAAACAAACGCAAAGGGATACATTTCTCTCGTGTCCTCGCTGTCTGTCAGCTTCAACACCAGTCTCTGTGCCGTATGCTCTTCTACTTCCAGATCGGAAGAATTGACAAAGCCGTGGATCGGCATTTCGTAGGTCTTGCCATCCAGCGTATATTTGCCCTCAGTCAGACGCGCGATATACGGAAACAGATTCAATGCGCGGTCTTTCCAGTAAGTCTCATCGCCCTGCCAGAGATATTCGGCCCCGTCCTTTGTCTGAATCGACCACAGCTCGCCGCCGTGGGAGTTTACCTGAACCTTCAGGCTGTCATTTTCCAGTGTGTAAATCATACATTCCCCTTTCCGCAGCCGATAAAAAATCCGCTGCATCCCCTGATTCTATTTTCCCGGAGCGCTGCGCCCAATTTGCCCATGCCCCGAATTTTTTCTAAAAACGGGATACCCGTGTCCCACAGCTCCGCGTTTTTTTACTGGAATGGATTCCAGAAACGGCTGCCATCCGCAAATGTAATCGTCAGAGCAACCGCCATAAATACTACCGCAAATCCAATCGTCAGATAGTCATTTCGTACCAGCTTCTTTCCCATATACCAGGTACGTTTTTTATTTTTACCGAAGCCCCGCAGCTCCATGGCATTGCTGACCACATCGATACGATCCATGCTGGAGAACAGCAGCGGGAAAATAATCGCGCTCATCCGCTTGATTCTTGTCCAGAGGGATGTCTTGCTGCTCATCTCGATGCCCCGCGCTTCCTGCGCATGCTTGATCTTGGTAAAGTCCGACTGAACATCCGGGATGTAGCGCAGTGCGATGGCGATGGCGTAGCCCACGTTGTAGCTGACACCCATACGATTTAAGCTTGCCGCAAACTCGCTCGGGTTGGTCGTCACGATAAACATCAGTACCACCGGCGTTACTGTCAGATACTTCAGCAAGATATTAAACTGGTAAAACAGCTGTTCCTTTGTGATATTATGATTGCCAAACAGGTGTAAAAGCTCCGTTTTTGTGCCGTAGATCACCGTCCCCTGGTTCGGGGAAAACAGCCAGATCGCAAATAGGTTGATACACAAAAACAGCAAAATAAACTGAAATACTGTCCCGACCTGCTTCCATTCCGTATGAGAAACCTTAAAGATCACCAGACTGCAGATCAACATAACCATCAGCACTCTCGTGTCATAGGTCAGCATACCGGTCAGCGACCAGAGCAGGAAAAAGATCATTTTCGAAACGCCGGAAAGCCGATGGATCCAGGTATCTTTTTCACTGTACGTCAGAATTCTGCCTGCCATCCGCTCTCACCTGCCTTTCATAATAAATAAACCGCTCTGCAAAGCCGGACGCATCCTCAATGCCACAGCGCACCGCCAGATCGTACAGCGACGTCTTTTTCAGATAAGCACGGTCTGCAACTGCTTCATTGGTCAGCACCTTTGCCGGCTTGTCATCCGCAATCAGCTCGCCGTCTGCGATAACGATCGCACGGTCGGTATATTCCAGCATCAGATGCATGTCATGTGTGATCATGATAATCGTAATGCCAAGGGTCTCATTTAAGTGCTTTAAAAATTCCATAATTTCCGTATAATGACGGTAATCCTGTCCTGCCGTCGGCTCGTCCAGAATCAGGATCTCCGGATTCATGACGAGGATCGAAGCGATGGTCACACGCTTTTTCTGACCAAAGCTCAGCGCAGAAACCGGCCAGTTCCGGAAGGGATACAGACCGCAGATCTTTAGCTTTTCGTAAACCCGTTCCTTTACCTCTTCCTCCGGCACGCCCCGGACCCGCAGTCCCAGTGCCACTTCATCAAAAATCATCGGCTTGGAAATCATCTGGTTCGGGTTCTGCATGACAAGCCCGATGGCCTCGCCGCGCTCCTTGATGGATTTGTCCGCAATATCACTGCCATTTAACAGGATCTTACCGTGATCCGGATGGATAAAGCCGCAGATCAGATTTGACAGCGTACTCTTGCCCGCGCCGTTTTTACCGACAATTGCGAGCATTTCCCCTTTGTTAATACGGAAATGAATATCCGACAGGATCGGTTTGCCTGTAATATAGGAAAAGTCCAGATCCAGCACTTCGAGGGCCGGCTTTTCCTCTGCCTGAGTCTCCGGCAGGGAAACCTTCTCGAACCAGGTCCTTACCTTTTCCTGATAAGGCTCCAGATGCATCGTCTCGATATGCTGAGGATGATCCTTTGCCGCAACCTGACATCCCGCATGTTTGAGCGCCGTCACATACAGCGGCTCACGGATGCCCTCCTGAATCAGAATATCGGAGGCAAGCAGCTCGTCCGGCGTCATATCCGCTACAACCCTTCCGTCCCCGATCACCACAATTCTGTCCACATCCCGGTAAAGGGCATCCTCTAACCGGTGTTCAATAATGATAACCGTCTTGTGGCGCTCCCGGCAGATCCGGTCGATCAGGTCGATAGCCCGCTTGCCGGTCGCCGGGTCAAGGTTTGCCAGCGGCTCATCAAACAGCAGGATATCCACATCATCTACCAGCACGCCTGCCATGGAAACTCTCTGTTTCTGTCCGCCGGAAAGCTCCGTCGGTGCATTGCCGAGAAGGGCTTTGATATCCACAACCTCTGCCACTTCGTCTACTGCGCGGAACATCTCTTCCTGCTCTACGCAGTCGTTTTCCAGTGCAAAAGCAACATCTTCTGCAACCGTCAGGCCGATAAACTGGCCATCTGTATCCTGCAGCACCGTACCGACGATTTTGGACATTCCAAAAATACCGGTTTTCGCAGGATCTTTACCGCCCACAGTCAAAGTTCCGCTGCTTTCGCCAGGGTATGAAAAAGGAACCATCCCGTTGATGCAGTGCACCAGAGTCGATTTTCCCGACCCGGACGGTCCCACGATTAAAACCTTCTCTCCGGGATTGACCCTAAGGTCAATGTCCCGGAGTGTAGGCTCTGACTGTGATCGATATTTAAAAGTATAGTTTTTAAACTCGATGATCGGAGTCATGTATCAGTCCTCTTTAGAAAGGCTTCCGGACTTTGCGCCGACCTTGGAGTAGGCAACTAACAGCAGAGTTCCCAGAATGCCGATGATAATTACATTTGCAACAAAAGCAGCCACGCCCTGTGTGAATACCTTATTTACAGGCTCCGCATAAATTACGATGTCCAGAACCGGAGCAACCAGAATCCATGCCAGTGCATTTGCAACAACCTGTACGATATTGAACAGACCGATCTCCTTGCCGCCGAAGCTGCCCTCTTTTACTTTATACTTCGCAGCAAACAGGCCAACGATGATGCCGAATACAGCGTCCGGGAATACCCAGCTCCACCATACGCTTCCGTAAAATACTGCATCACCCAGTGCATGACCGATCAGACCGATGGCACCGCCTACAACGGGGCCAAAAATAGCGGAGAAAAATGCAAGTACCGCTGCTCGGGTCTGCAGAGCTGTGTTCGGGATGAAACCAACCGGGATCTGCACGTTGGTTAAAACAACGAACAGCGCGGTTCCGATACCCATCGCTACGACATGCTTGATGCCAAACTTCTTATCCATGAGTAAATCCTCCTCATAAGTATTTATTTGTGGAAAACCACGTTCTTACTATAACGAATCACTCCGGATTTTTCAATCCCTTTTCTGTCTTTTCTCCCTCATTCGCATCTTCCAGCACAACCTCCGGCGTAAGCGTGTCGATATCGGAATAGCACACCCGAAATACCGCCTGCGCTGCATTCGCGTAAATATGGGGCAGCTTCGATTTTTCTTTTCCGGCGTCTTCCAGCACATTCAGGATTTCCCTCAGCATGTCCCTCGTCAGATACGAACCGCGCCAGTGAAACGTCAGGACTTTTCCTTTTTTTACCGCCTGCTGCGCGCGCTTTTTGACCTCCTCCATTTTCGTAAAGGAAAGCTTCTTTTCCTTATAATAAAAATGTCCATTGTCCGTGCACGCCGGCGCCGGCGCGATCAGCGGCTCATGGTCGCGGAACATCGCCTTATCGTCGAGGTTAAAATAATCGTAACGGTACTCGGCATCCTCCCGCGCCCCTCTGGTCAGACTATTGTCAAATGTCGCATCCAGATGATAATACTGCCCGCCGATGCGCACGATATTCCAGGTGTGGCGGTATTTGATGCCTTTTTCCGGATTGTTGCCGCAAATCGCAATCATACACCATAGCCCGAGGGCGTCGCAGAGCACCTTGACCGCCTTTGCAATTCCCTCGCAGACGCCTACGCCCTGCCCCAGCGGTCCGATGATTTCATGAGAATACGGCTTCTTTAACTTGTCATACCGTACATTTTCACATATAAAATCGTGTACATATTTTTCTTTTTCCCACTCCGAAAGTCCCTGCGCCTGCCGTGCAAGCTTTTCCACTCGCGATGTCAGCGCTATCTGATGCTCTTTGATTTTTCCTTTTTCAAACAGATATTCCGGCACGAAAATCAGGTTCGGGGAGTCGGGGTAATATTTCCATGAAAACCCGACCACCCAGAATATTTCCGGGTGATCCAGCCGCATCTGGAAAAAAATGTCATACAGCTCTTTTCCATCCACACGCGGCAGCTGAATCTGATCCGCCAGCTGCCGGACGCCCTGCAGCATGCCGTGATACACTGCCTGCTTCTGCCTGTCCATTTTCTGATAATAAAATTCTTCCATCTTACAGTGTAATCTCCTGTTCCAGCCCGAAGGAATAGATCAGCTTTTCCTTCACGCATTTTCCGGTCAGCCGCACAAGTGCTTCCTCATAATAGTCCAGCTGAACCCGGTAGCGCAAAATCAGCTCCTTCGGGTCTTTTACCAGATCGGTCTTATAATCTGCCAGCACAATGCCGTCCTCTTCCTCCAGATAAACATCGATAATTCCCTGGATCAGCACGGTTTCATCCTCCGGAAAGTCTGTATTTAAACGGTTTGCCGAAAGCCCCAGCACAAAGGGCTGCTCCCGGTGCAGTCTGTTGCTTCGGGCAGCCTTTGCCATGCGCGCTGCAAGAGGCGTCTGTAAAAATGCCCGGATCTTGTATACATTGATCGCAGCAGCATATTCCTCCGACAGCCTTCGGTCTGCTTTGTATTCTTCGATGACCGTACGGATTTTTTCCGCCGTCCAGGTTTCCTGCCGTTCAAAGGGGAAAATCTCCAGCAGTCTGTGGTACGCACTTCCCCGTGTCGTCCCGCTCACGTTTTCTTCCTGTTCCCTGACAAACTGCGGCAGATACGGCACGACCTCTTCCTCCGGGAACAGCTCGAGCCCTTCCGCAGCTTCCTCCTGCATGCCTTCTTTTTTCAGCTCGGAAACGGTTGTTTTGACAAAAAGTCCCGCCAGGTTTTCATGTGCATAGGGCTTCTGCAGGCGCTCGCACAGCGCAAGCTCTGCCGCCTCCGGCTCTTTTCCGGCTTCCTCAAAAAGCTTCTGCCTGCTGTTGTATCCTAGGGACGCACGCACAAGCTCTGCCTGCAGCAGTTCTTCCTGCGTACAGATCTGAAGCCGACGTCCGACGGACTGCCATGCCGGAAGCACCAGATCATAATAGGAAGACGCTTCCTGCAGCCGCAGCGCCGAATAGCCATACGCACCCTGCGTTGCATCCTCCTGGGGCAGCTTGTCTTCTTTACAGGTTCCGGTCAGAATCAGCTTTTCCTCCGCACGCGTCAGCGCAACATATAGAACTCTCAGTTCTTCTCCCATGCTGTCGGCATTTAATTTGCGCGCCAGCACATTTTTTTTCAGCGTCGTATGTCGGATCCGTGCTGTCGGATCCACCCAGTCGATCGCCAGTCCCAAATCCATATCCATCAGCACCGGAGCTACGCTGTCCTGCCGGTTAAAGCGTTTCGACAGTCCCGACACAAAGCATACCGGAAATTCCAACCCCTTGCTCTTGTGAATGCTCATGATCCGCACGACATCCGCGTTTTCGTCCGACGCACCCGTTTCGCCGTAATCAATGTCATATTTTTCCAGCTGTTCCATGTACCGGATAAAATGAAACAAACCGGAATAACTCGTCTTTTCAAAGCTTTCTGCCCGCGTCAGCAGCATTTCCACGTTGATTCTGCGCTGCACACCTCCCGGCAGCGCACTGACCGTATACAGATAGCCCGTTTCCTCCAAAAACTGCTCCATCAGCTTGTGAATCGGCAGATAGACCGCGTACTCGCGGTAGCGGTTTAAAAAGGAAAGAAAGCTGCAGCATTTTTCGCGAAGGGAGGCATCGGCACCATTGCTCCCTCTGCCATATCCTACGCTGCCTTCACCACTTTCTCCTTCTCCCGCCGCCAGCTTCACGCAATCGTACAGGCAGCGTTTTCCCGTCTCATCCAGTGCGCGCAGCGTCGCCAGCTGCGCATCGCCAAATCCAAACAGCACCGATTTGAGTACGCCGAACAGTGGAATTTCCTGCAGCGGATTGTTCAGCACACGCAGGAAATTCAAAACCGTCTGCACCTCCGTCGCCGCAAAATATCCCGTCTTGGACGTCACAAAGACCGGAATGGCATTTTCTTCCAGTATCTTTTTAAACGTCTCGTCCCAGCCGGATGTCGTCCGCAGCAAAATCACGATATCCTGATACCGCGCCGGGCGCAGCTGTCCGCTTTCGCTGTCCCGCACCGGGAGCTTTCCAACGATTTCGCGGATTTTTCCGGCGATCATTTTCGCTTCCAGCTCCTTCGGGTCTTCACCCTTTTCGCCGGATATTGCAGCAATGCAAAGCTCCGGCTCGTAAGGGGAGCGGGCGATCGAGGCTTCGCAAGCCGTACTCACCGGCACAGCACTCCCCTGCTTTTCTTCGCTACCGAGCGCTACGTCCTTCTCCCGCGCGTCCGCTGCTTCGCCATCTGCCTCCGGGAACTGCGCCGCCGGGTACAGCGCCGCATCCGCGTCGTATTCCACTCCGCCAAGCTCTCGGTGCATCAGCTGTAAAAACAGGTCGTTGACGCAGTCCGTCACCTCATGGCGGCTTCGAAAGTTCTGCTTTAAGTCCACACGGACGCAGTTTCCGTCTTCTTTTTGATAGGTCGCAAATTTTTCTAAAAACAACTCCGGCCGTGCAAGGCGGAATTTGTAAATGCTCTGCTTGACGTCACCTACCATAAACCGGTTAAATCGCCCGTCGTCCTCGCCGGAAATACTCTGTAAGAGAAATTCCTGCACGAGGTTGCTGTCCTGATACTCGTCGATCAGAATCTCTACGAACTGTTCCCGGTATTCCAGCGCCGTATCCGACGGCACCATTTGTCCGTTTTCCTCTTCCTTTAACAGAATCTGCAGTGCCAGATGCTCCATGTCCTCAAAGTCCAGCAGGTTCTTTTCCCGCTTTTTCTCCGTCAGTCTTTCTCCGAACAAAAGCGCCAGATCCACCAGCTCGCACAGCGCTGCGTCCGCCTGTCTGCATTCTGCAAGCCACTGCTTCGGACCGGATACGAAATATTTTTCGGAAAGCGTCCCCAAAAGGCTTTTCACACGCTCCCGCATCGCCTTGACCAGCTCCCGCTTTTCTGCCGACACGCTGTCATCCTTTTTTGGTGCCATGCGGGCGTAGGAAATGCCCTGCACCCGCGCTGCAAGGGCTTCGAAAGCATCTTTCGCAACGGACGAGTCCATTTCTGCAGATGCCACAGACTGCTCTGGTTCTGATGCTGTCTGCACCACGCTCGCCAGCTCCTGTTCCAGCCCTGCGAGCAGCTCCTGATCCTGTTCCAGCGCTACAGCGTAAAAATACGGCCCATCCGGCTCCTCGCACACCTTCAGCGCAGCTTTTTCCTGCTCTTTGCATTCCTGCAGCAGGGCTGAAATTTCCTGCATCATGCCTGCAAACCACTCTGTTTTTACAAGCTCCTCAAACGTCTCCACATGATAATCCATGCGGTGCTGCCGCAGCCATTTTTCCGGGAAAGGATAGCTTCCGGAAAAGGTATATAACCGTTCGATCAGCTCTTCCAGCCATTTTTCCCGACCATCGTAGGCAAAATATTCCACGCAGTCGGTAAATTCCTGCCGTCCCAGCGCGAACTGCTCTTCCAGGAGCTCTGACAAAACCTCCTGCTTCAACAGGCGTATTTCGCCCTCGTCCGCCGTCCGAAAATCCGGGTCGAGACCGATATCGTTGAAATGATTTTTGATCAGATATAAACAAAAGCTGTGGATGGTCATGATCTTCGCATTGTGGATCAGCATCAGCTGCTTTTTTATATGCTCGTTGTCCGGCTCTGCCTCTACGCGGTCGGACAGTGCCTTCGTAATTCGCTCCCGCATCTGTGCCGCCGCCGCATTCGTAAACGTTACGATCAGTAACCGGTCAATATCCACTGCCCGCGCCGAATCGCATCCTGAACCGGAGACCAGCTCTACAATCCGCTCGACCAGCACCGCCGTTTTGCCGGAGCCTGCCGCCGCCGACACCAAAATATTACAGTTTCTCAGATCAATGACCCGCTGCTGATCCTCCGTGAACTTCATTCCCATCGGCGACCTCCTTTCTGATAAGCTCCATCGCTTCGTCTTCTTTCAGGTTTTCCAGCTCGCGCATTACAAACCCGTCGATCTTTTTGTCAAATCCGCACACTTTCTGGTACGCACAGTATTCGCAGGCGTTTCTGTTGCCCTGCTCATACGGGTCCAATGCGATTTTTCCATCCAAAATCTGTCGTCCCGCCTGCCGGATTTTCTGCTCCACAAATGCCGATACCGCCTGAAAATCCGTCTCTTCCAAAACGCTCGAACGCGCCGAAAAGCTGCCGTCCTTTTTCCGTTCCAGCGGCACCACATCCGAACGCCCTGAAAAGCCCTGATCCAGCCCCTCGACAACGTCCTCCCTGGCATTCACAATGCCGGTTGTCCGCAGGGCGCGCAGCACCTGCGCATTGACCTCCTCCGCCGAAGGCTCGCCCTCCGGCATCTCAATCATCGGATCCTGCACCCGGTAATACAGCATCGCCGCCGGGACGATTTCTTTCTCCGGATGCTTTTTTCCGGCAATTTCCATCGCAGCATTCATGTATACAACAAGCTGCAGCTGCAGCCCGTAATACAGCGCTGCCAGCGAAAACTCCCTGCTGCCGGACTTATAATCCACGACCTTGACATAAACATGCTCCCGGTCTTCTTTCATATCCACACGGTCGATCCTGCCGCGCAGCCGCATTTTTTCCTGCTCGGAAAGCGCGATATTGACCGCATCCAACTCCTCCAGCACCGAAAACGAAACCTCGAACTTCTCCGGCACAAAGCTGCCTTTTTTGAGCTGATACTGCATGGCGCTTACCGTCCGTTTTAAAATCCGCTTAATCCGCTGCACGATATAGGCGTTTCTCGCGCTGTCAAACAGCACCGTGTGATGATACGTCACCGCATACGCATCCACCGCCTCGTCCACCAGCCGCTCGCCCTCTTCCTCAGTAAAATCAAACCAGTTTTTGCCGATCTCCTTTAGTTTTTCCGCAAAAATTTCCAGCACGCCGTGGTAGAGATTTCCCATGTCCACCGCTTCAAACGCGAACTCTTCCTGCTCCTTTAACTTCATGCCATAGCGCAGAAAATGGGCATAAGCGCACGCTGCAAACTGCTCCAGACGGCTGACGCTTCCGGAAATTGTCTGCCCGTAAAGCGCTGCTGCCACCGCCTTTCCAAGGGACGGCTCCTGATAGGAAAAAAATGCCGTATCCGTCAGCTGTCCGCTCCACAGCCGGTACACATCCTGCCGCTGGTAAACCCGGTACAGCGTCAGAAACTCACGCTCCGCTGCCTCATCCAACAGCCCATCCGCATAGCTTCTAAGTCCATTCGCAAGATATTCCCGTCCATCCGAAAAAGACTGCACCTGTAAAAGCATGGGCTCCAGCTCCGGCTTTTCCGTCGGAATCGTCGGAAACAGCCGCTGCACCTGACCCACCAGAAAGCTCTTTCGCAGCGCCCTTCCTTCCAGATTCATCCGCGCCCAGGAAAGCACCAAAAGCTCGGATGGCTTTGTCATATTCAAATACAAATAAAACCGCTGAATGTACATCTGCTGCCGCGGCGACGGCGCAAGCTCCTGCCCGGAGCCGGTTAAAAATTCCCGGTCGAGGTCGGAAATAATCCCTCCGTTTCCCGCGTTGCCCGGAATATTGCCGTCATTTACGCCTGCAAAAAACAGCGCCTTCACCTGTTTTAAACGCGTCCGCTCCATATCCCCCGCCACCACGCGGTCCACATTCTGGGGAATCGTGCCAACCTGCAGCTCTTCGAATCCGGCTTCCAGAAGCTTTGCAAATTCCTCTGCCGTCGTCTCCTCTTCCCCGACCAGGCTCACGATCTGATCGAGCAAATCCATCACCAGTCGGTAAATCTGCGCATACTCCCGCTCCCGCACCGGATCTCCCGCCTCTGCAAAGCGCTGCTCGAAGCTTTTTAGCTTCTGCTGGATTTTACTCTGGGCGATAAACTCATACAACCCCTGTGCGTACTCCTTCGTCGTTTTGTATTTTCCATACAACGGCGCAAGCCCCAAAACCAGCCGCTCCCGCAGCGCATTCAGCTGCGCCAGCTCAGCCTTTGCGTCCAGCATATTTTCCGTCGGATACACAAACAGCGTCTCCCATTTTTTCCGCCCGCGGATGCCCAACGCCCGGACATAAACCTCCAGCCGATCCGTTTCCTCCGGCGTAAAATCCGCCAGACCGCTGCGCAGATAGTGGAAAACAGATTCATAACTATAGTTCTTCACTCGTACTTGCAGTGCGCTTTTTATATACTCGATAAACGGATTCAGGGTGACGCCCCGCGTCTGATCCAGATAGACCGGAATGCCGAATGCCGCAAACTCCTGCTCGATGCAGCTTGCATATGAGGTGTAATCCCCGCAGATGACCGCGATATCCCGATAACAGTAATTCTGCTGCGTCACGAGCCGCCGGATTGCGATACAGATCTGGCGCACCTCCTCCCGCAGTGTGGAGGCTTCCAGAAGGCGGATCTGCACGGACGGCAAACCAGACGCAGTGTTCTGCGCCGCGAACCGCTCCTGCCCGCCAGTCTCTGCACATTCCTGCGCCGCCATTCCAGCCGAAGCACTTTGCGTGCTCACTTCTGCAGGCGCAGGCTTCCACACGCACACCGGATAGCGGAACAGGTATTTTTCCAGATGCTGCAGCATTCCTTTTTCCGAAAACCGCGGCGAACATTTCGGTGCAATTTCAACGACGTCCGCGATGGGAATTTCTACATCCCGTGCAAGCTTTGCAAGCGTCTGTATCGTCTTTTTGCTCATGGAAAAAAGCTCCTGCTCCCGGATTTCCTCCCATGGATTTTCCCCTCTTCCGAGGGTAACTGTGACGATCACTTCTTTTGCCTGCTTCATCAGCTCTGCGATGACCCGGTTCTGTACCGGCGTAAAGCCCGTAAACCCGTCGAATACAATCACGCTGTCCTTCAACAGCTTCGACTGCGGCACATAGGACGCCAATACCTCCAGGGATTCCTCCGTCGTCAGATATTTTTCCCGGATGAACTTCTGGAACCCCTCGTAAACCGTCCGCAGATCTTTTAATTTATAGTATAATTGCCCTCGTTTTTTCGAAAACTCCGTCAGCTGGTCAAGCTCCTGCAAACCGACTCCGTACTGCATAAACTCCGAAATCGCAGACTTCACCTCATGGACATATCCCGTCTGTCCAAGCCTGCCGCCCAGCACCGGAAGCTTTTCTTTCTTCCCCGCCGCCACACGCCGGATAATCAGACTTTTTCCCGTATCGTCCAGCATCGGCAGCCGGTTTCCGCCCATCTCTTCAAAGATACGGTGCGTCAGACGTCCGAAACTCAGAACGTCGATATTCATAATCCCTTTCCGGTCATGCAGACTGACCAGATCCTTCTGTGTCTGCATCGTAAACTGGTCGGGCACAAGGATAAAAAAACGCCCCTCCGGTTCTTTTTCGGAACGGGCAATGATTTGCCGATAAATATAGGTACTTTTCCCGGCGCCGGACGCGCCTGTGATAAACTGCAGCGACATCGTTTTTTCCTCTCATCGTTAGACTGGGATTGTTGTTTTTACAGTTCACACGCGCCATTCGCAAAATCGCATCTACGATGCTCACAAAGCCACGAGTGAACTATAGTCAAGTATACCATACTTTGCAGCCGTTTGCGAATGCCGGATACGCCATTTGCAAAATGCCTTGCACATCTTCCCCGAAAAGACTATGATAACGGAGAATACTAACTGCCTGATGCAAGCAGCGCATAAGCTGCAGTCACACAAAAAGGGGAGACAATTTATCATGGAATTAAAAGGCAAAAAGATTTATTTTTTAGGGGACAGTATTACGGAGGGTGTCGGTGCTTCTGATACAGAGCACTGTTATGTTTCCGTATTCGGGAAGCTTTCCGGCGCTGTTGTAAAAAATTATGGCATCAGTGCAACCAGAATCGCCTGTCAGACCGAAAACCTGACGACAAAGGAACCTGACCTTTCCTTTGTCAACCGCGCCGATTCGATGGATTCCGATGCGGACGTTGTCGTTGTGTTCGGCGGAACCAACGATTTCGGACACGGGGATGCAAAGCTCGGCACATTTGAATCCCGCGATCCTTACACCTTTTACGGCGCAATGCACGTTTTATGTGAAAAACTCATCCACCGCTTTCCAAACGCAGATATCCTGTTCATGACGCCGCTGCACCGCTGCAGCGAAAATGAGGCATTAAAAGAAAACGGTCTGCCGGAGGAAACAAACCTCGCCGGATATGTTTCCATCATCCGTGAGGTTGCCGAATTTTACGGACTTCCGGTTCTCGATCTTTTCTCCACAAGCGGTCTACAGCCCAAAGTCGATATCATCAAAGAAACCTATATGCCCGACGGACTGCATCCCTCTGATGCGGGAGCGCTGCGGATCGCCAGACGGCTGATCGGATTTTTACAGACCCTCTGACAAAAAAGATGATGCAATTGCGCCCAATCTATGCTATGATGATAAAGATTGAATGATTGGCTCATTCTGCCAATTCAGCGGAGGAATGTATATATGTTATTAGATGGTAAAACAATTCTGATCACAGGTGGTACCGGTTCTTTCGGCAAATGCTTTACCCGTTATGTCATGGAGCACTACAACCCCAAAAAAGTGATCATTTATTCCAGAGACGAATTTAAACAGTGGATGATGGAAAATGAATTCAAGGAATATGCAGACAAGCTTCGCTTCTTCATCGGCGATGTCAGAGATCAGGAGCGTCTGCGCCGCGCATTTGAAGGTGTTGATTATGTCATCCATGCAGCAGCCTTAAAACAGGTTCCCGCCTGTGAATATAACCCGAACGAAGCGATCAAGACCAACATCCACGGCGCGATGAACATCATCGAGGCAGCCCTGGACACCAATGTAAAAAAGGTCGTTGCGCTTTCCACCGACAAAGCGGTAAACCCGGTCAACCTTTACGGCGGCACAAAGCTCGTCAGCGACAAGCTGTTTATCGCAGCGAACGCCTATGTCGGCAATAAGGACATCAACTTCTCGATCGTTCGCTACGGCAACGTTGCAGGAAGCCGCGGTTCGATTATCCCGTTTTTCCGCAAGCTCATCGCAGACGGACAGACAGAGCTTCCCATCACTGACCTGCGCATGACCCGTTTCTGGATCAGCCTGGAGCAGGGCGTGCAACTGGTGATTAAAGCCCTCGAAGAAGCAAAAGGCGGCGAAACCTTTATCAGCAAAATCCCTTCCTTTAAGATTACCGATCTCGCAGAAGCGATGCTTCCCGGCTGCGGAATCAAGGAAATCGGTATCCGCCCCGGCGAAAAGCTGCATGAAATCATGGTAACAACTGAGGATTCCTTTACGACCTACGAATACGAAAAGCACTTCATCGTATATCCCCAGATGACCTGGAACAACAAACAGCTGCCTGACATGAGCGGTCACAAGGTAGCCGAAGGCTTCTCCTACAGCTCCGACAATAATACGGAATGGCTGTCCGTAGAACAGATCCGCGAGCTGTTAAAGACTGTTAAGACTGTATAAAACAATAGAATGCACGCTCTGCGAGCATTCTATTGTCATGAATCAGAAAAACCGCTCCTGCACCTTTGGACAATAAATCCCAGGTGCGGGAGCGGTTTTTTTTATTCTCTATTTAAATACCCTGCCGATCAGGCAATCGCATTTTGATTCATCTTTGCAAGTTTTGCTGCCTGATCGGCTGCAGTCAGGTTATCGATCAGCTCCTGGATGTCGCCGTCCATGATCGCATCAATTTTGTACAGTGTCAGCTTGATTCTGTGATCCGTCACACGTCCCTGAGGGAAGTTGTAGGTACGGATTTTCTCAGAACGGTCGCCGGTTCCTACCTGACTGCGGCGCAGCTCAGCTTCCTCGTCGTGGCGCTTCTGCTGTTCCAAATCATACAGCTTTGCACGCAGCACCTTCAACGCCTTGTCTTTATTTTTCAGCTGGCTCTTTTCATCCTGGCAGGAAATCACGATTCCGGTCGGGATGTGGGTCAGACGTACCGCAGAGTCCGTCGTGTTGACGCACTGACCGCCGTTTCCGGATGCACGGAATACATCGAATTTACAGTCGTTCATATCGATCTGCACGTCGAAATCCTCTACCTCCGGCATAATCGCAACCGTGATCGTCGAGGTGTGGATTCTGCCGCCGCTCTCCGTCTCCGGCACACGCTGCACACGATGCACACCGCTCTCATATTTGAGCCTCGAATACGCACCCTGACCGGAAATCATGAAGCTGACATATTTCATGCCGCCGATGCCGATTTCTTCCACGTCCATCGTCTCCACCCGCCAACGCTGACGCTCTGCATAACGCACATACATCCGATAAATTTCCGCTGCAAACAGCGCCGCCTCGTCGCCGCCCGCACCCGCACGGATTTCCACGATAACGTTTTTCTCATCGTTGGGGTCCTTGGGAAGCAGCAGGATTTTCAGCTCCTCCTCCAGCTCCGAAACACGGGTCTTTGCGCTGTTTAACTCCTCTTTTAACATTTCGCGCATATCCGGATCATTTTCCTCGTCCAGCATCATCAGGCTGTCTTCGATATCCTGATTGCACTTTTTATATTCCCGATACGCCTCGACGATCGGAGTCAGATCACTCTGCTCCTTCATCAGGGCACGGAAGCGTTCCTGATTGGCTGTGACATCAGGCTCATTTAATTCGCCCATAATCTCTTCAAACCGAATCAGCAAATCCTCCAGTTTATCAAACATCTGATTTTCTCCATTCTATCTGTCAAAACAGTTACAGTTCCCCGTGTCATTCATAGCTTCGTGTTCACAGATTCTCATGCAAGCATGGAAGCTGTGAACGCGAAGCCACGAGTGAACTGTAACTTACCACAACGTTCCAAATACAACTCTGTCCAGTCCGGCAAAATCCTGCACGCACTCCACTTCCCGGTAACCTGCCTGCTCCATCAGCCGCTGCACAGCTTCTCCCTGATCGTAACCGATCTCAAAAAACAACTGCCCGCCGCCGCAGAGATGTTCCTTTGCGCCCTGTATGATTTTCCGGTAAAAATCCAGTCCGTCTGCACCGCCATCCAGCGCCTGCATCGGCTCATGCTCCCGCACCTCTTCCATCAGCGTCGGAATCACATCGGAGCAGATATAAGGCGGATTGGATACAATAATCTCAAACTTTCCCTCGACCGGCGCAAACAGATCGCCCTGCACAAACAACGCACTGCTTTCCCCCAGCTGCTCTGCATTTTTTCGCGCCACTTCCAACGCTTCCTCCGACAGGTCGGCGCCGACGCCGCTGCAATCGTTGGAATAGTGTAAAAGGCTCAGTAAAATACAGCCGGAACCCGTACAAAGATCCAGAATCCGAAATCCGTCATGAAGGTTTTTCATCACTTCTTCCACCAGAACTTCCGTATCCTGACGAGGAATCAATACATGTTCATTGACTGAAAAGGTCAGTCCCATAAACTCCTGCTCTCCGGTCAGCTGCTGCAGCGGGATATGCTCTGCGCGCTTTGCAAGCAGCTGCTCATACGCCTGCTGCTCTGTCTCTGCAACCTCGCGGTCGCCGTGCACCAGCAGATCGTTACGGCTCGTATGGCAGACATATTCCAGCAACAGCCGCGCATCGAGATCGGCTTCCGGGATGCCTGCTGCCGCCAGCTTTTCTTTTCCAAGAGCATAAAGGCTACGGTACTCCATCACTGCTCCCTGCTTTCTTCCGTTGCTGCTTTACCTGTCTCCATACCGTCAGCCGCTTCTGCGTCCTCTGCTTCCTGCGCTTTTGCCGCCGCATCCTGCTTTTCCCAGTCCTCCACGTCGTATCCGAACGTCTCTTTCAGATACGCCTTCCAGTCAAATACCGCTTCCACAGAGGCGATTGCAACCTCGATCATCGAATCGTCCGGCTCCTTGGTCGTCAGCCTCTGCAGCCACATGCCAGGCGCAGAAATGATCCGAACGAGGAAATTGTCGCTGCGTCCAGCCAGACGAATCAGCTCATAGGAAATTCCGGCGATCACAGGAATCAAAAGAATCCGCAATCCAAGTCTCAACAGCGGGTTCTGTACCCGGATAAACAAAAACAGTACGATGCTCACCAGCATGACAAACAACAAAAAGCTCGTTCCGCAGCGCTTGTGCAGTCTGGAGCTTTTGCGGACATTTTTCACCGTCAGCTCTCTGCCGCGCTCGATGCAGTTGATACATTTATGCTCCGCGCCGTGATACATATATACGCGCCGGATATCCTTCATCGCAGAAATTCCTGCTACATATGCAACGAAAATCACGATACGCAGCACGCCTTCCACAATCGCCAGCAGCGACTCATTCAGCACATAGTGGGAAAACAGCATGCTCAGAAAATACGGCAGCACGATAAAAATTGCAACTGCCATCAGAATCGACAGCGCAACCGTTCCGCCGACTGCAATGCTTTCTGCCGCGCCGGATTTTTTCTCTTTCGTATCCGTCGCATCCGCTTTCCCATCCACGTTTTCTGTGACTGCATCCGAAACCGTTTCCTTCTGCTCCGGCTTTTTGGCCTTTTTCTTCTGGTCGGCTATATTCTTCTCCGGCTCGTCTTCTTCAAAAAACTGCGCCGACCAGGTCAGTGTGCTCATGCCAAGCACCAGCGAGTCTATAAAATTAAATACACCGCGTAAAAAAGGAATCTTCGTGATCTTCTTATCGCCCCAGATTCCTTTATAATCTTCTTTTTTCAGCTCAATTTCACCATCCGGTCTGCGCACTGCAACCGCATAGCTGTCCTGATTTTTCATCATGACACCTTCCAGAACCGCCTGCCCGCCGATTCCGCAATAGCATCTTTTTTTTCTCTTTTTTCCCATAATTGTAGTCCTTATTAAAAAGAATTCTGCACGTTAAACAATAGAATGCACGCTCTGCGAGCATTCTATTGTCATGAATAAGAATGTGCCTTGGCACATTCTCGCGCCGAGGCGCGGTTGCTTTAGCAACCATCTACCCTTGCGCTGAGTGCGCATCCTCGCGGAGCGTTTTTATCGTATAGAAACGAAGTTTCCTATACGATAAAAAGGAATAGAATGCTCGCAAAGCGCGCATTCTATTGTCACAATTAAATTAAGGTTGAGATTTATAAAAACCTCAACCTTACCCAATTTCTTATTTGCTTGCCACACCATACTTGCGGTTGAACTTATCGATACGTCCGCGAGCCTGTGCTGCCTTCTGCTGGCCAGTATAGAAAGAATGGCACTTAGAGCAAACTTCAACGTGAAGTTCGGGCTTGGTAGAGCCGGTTACGAATGTGTTGCCACAGTTACAGGTTACAGTTGCCTGGTAGTAGTTAGGATGGATTCCTGCTTTCATTTCCTTTCACCTCGTCTTATATTGATTGGTTATCTGTACTTGTTCTCATCCGCGAGGCCTTTCGGCCACTGCCTGTAATATTCTACGGACAGCTTATTCATAATACCATAGGAGTGTGCGCAATGCAAGACTTTTTGCGGATTTTAAAAAATTTCCATTGCAGTTCACTCGTACCGTTTGCGAATGGCGCGAGTGAACAGTAATCGACTTTCAGGTCTCTTCTTTTTTCGTATTGTTCTGTGCTGCCTCGATCAGCCCAAATTTCAGAAAAATCCCGTAAATATAAGATATGCCGCGGATATCTCCCAGTGCTTTCGGTCGTGCCACAACCGGCCTTCCTTCCGTCTTTTCAAATGCCAGCCGCACCGAGCTCCACGCCAGGCTCTTGCTGTTTTCCCGCCGGTCAATCCAGAGCTCCTTCGTCAGCTCGCCGTTTCGTCCGGTTTTCAGTTGATAGGAAAACGGCAGTCCGGAAATCGTCTGAAACGGATATCCCTCAAATGCAACAATGCAGTCCCAGAGATGCTGCTCGTCGTGGTTTTCGTGGAGGACAGTCAATAGCTCCGCGTGCGGAAGTTCCTCAATATCCCTATGTAAACCGGCGATTGGTTGAGTTTCTTCCCCCATACTATTCCTCCGCCCCGTCGCAAAGCTTTAACTCGATATGTTTTCCCAAGGCGGAGGCATATTTCTGTAAAACAACCAGTGTCGGAACTCTTTTTCCACTCTCCAGCCGCGCCAGATTCGAAGGCAAAATTCCTGTAATGTCCGCCACCTCCTGCTGGGTCATCCCCTGCCGCTGTCTCTCTTCCACCAGCTGCCGGATCAGCTCACAGGACTGCTCCAACGTCCTTTTCTGAATGTCTTCCGAATAAGCGGACAGACGCTTTTCCCGCACTTCTTTTTCTTTTTCGTAATTCGTTCGATTATCCCGAAAATCGTAGGACATTAACATTCTCCTTCTCCTGTAAAGTCCGGTGCAGCCTGGCGCAGATTTGCAGTCCTACAGTATATTCACAAGCCACGGATCGACATCTGTAAGGGCACAATACAGCCAAGGATCCTCTTTGATTTCTTCTGCAAAGTCTCTTGCCAGCAAATATGCCTCCATCTCTGCTCCAAAAATGACTCCCATCATCTCTGCATTCCGCAGAGCGTCTTCCTTCTTTTTCTGCGCGTACAAAGCAGCTTCCCTTGCGTGCTCTTCTTCTGCCCTTTCTATTTCCGCATCGATCCGCTTTTTCTTTTCCGCGTAATGTTTCAGATCCTCCAGGGAATCCAGATATACATAAAGCTCCTTCTGCACTTCATACATCTGATTTACTTCTTTATCATTTTTCTCCGGCTGTCTGGAAATACATTTTTGCCAGAAAATTGCCTTTCCCGTTTCCAAAATAGCCTCTCTGCATGCCTCGATGCGGGATGGATACGCTTCTGGGCGCTGTTCCGATTTCAGATTGTCTATTGCCTCTTTTTTCAATTTCTCTGCATACAGCATATGGATCCGAGGCAAATCCTTCAGCGGACTGTGTTCTCCATTCCATACCAGCCGATCCATCCAGAACAGCTGCTCAAACAGCGTATCCTCTTTATCATACAATAATGCCAGTTTTAGCATTGCAGGAATATATTGCCGATTTGCCGCAATTTCATAATATTTGCAGGCAACCTCCGGATGGTTCTTTTCCATCAGCGCTCCCATACAATAGCAGGCTTCCGGATGCTCCTGCTGAGCTGCCTGTTTCAGCCAGCTCAATACCTGTTTGAATTCTTCCTCGGACAGGTTCCCGTTTGCCTGCTGCGCTGTCCATATTGCAAGCCGATAGCAGGCTTCCGCATTTCCTGCATCCGCTACTTTTTGATATGCAGCAATCGCTTCTTCTGTATTTCCTTTCTGCATGGCGTCCGCTCCCTGACGATACAATGCAAATGCACTGCCACGCTGCTTGCCCAGTTCTAAAATACGGGCTGCCAGCGCCTCATCCTGTGCCAGGATCCAGTCGTACTCCACCAGATTGTCTTCGATATAATCCTGATTGACTGCACGTCGGATCCATTCCGCTGCAATGAATGGATTTTGTGTCTTTGTCATACCCTTTATCCAGAAATACCCACACAAAAATTCTGCAGGTGCATAGCTTCCAAACGCTGCCTTTTCCAGCTTGTCCGTCACTGTTTTATACTCCAGCGTCTGTTTCATCTCCTCTATGGCATCCTGATATAATTCCTTTGCCTGTTCCAGAGAAATTGCATCCTTGCAGCCATCTTCAAAATATGCCTTTGCTTCTTTCTGCTGCTCCTCTGCGATATACTCCTTCAAAGTCTGAATTGCTTCTTCACACGCTTCTTCCCGGCTTGCATCCGCCAGCTTCACTGCTTCAAACAGCTCCAGCGCCTCCCGATACGCATCCAGATTTCCTTCTTTTCCCATACAAATCTGCGCCACTTCATAGATGGACATAACGCTGCCCTGCCCGGCTGCAGTTCTGTACATTCTTTCCGCATCCGATTTCTGTCCATGCCGTTTATACACATTTCCTGCGACGACGGCAGCTCCACTGCTGCCATGTTCTGCCGCCCATTCCAGCCTGGTTACCGCCTCGGAATCATTCCGTTCGGTACCTGCGCCCTGGCTGTAACACAAGCCCAATGCATAATGGACGTCTCTTTCCAGCTCCAGGTCATATTTTTCGTTTCTCCGCATCTCATCCGCTTTCGTCAGGTTCTCAAATGCCTGCTGCGGATCTTTTTCACCACCGATGCCTCTCAGGCAATACCAGCCATATTGGTACTGCGCCTTCCGGTGCCCCAGCTCTGCTGCCTCGCGGTAAAGTTCGCGCGCCTGCACCAGATCTGTCTTTTTGATATCCTCTGCTTTCTGATAGCACTCTGTGGCCCTTCGCTCTTTTTCTTCGTTTGCCTGGCGCTCTTCCCATGCCAGATCATCTTCTTTTTTTCTTCTGAAAAAAGCCCAGACTCCATATATATCGATAGCAATTATCACTACGTTACAGGTAGAATTAAATCCTATGAGAAACAGTAGCAAAACAACTCCTGCGATCAGTCCGTATCGAAGGAGTTTATATTTTCCCAGTTTTTCCCCGATAAATTCCATATCGATCACAACTGTAGTGACCGCTGCCGCAAACAGCACCAGCGATACAATTCCTCTTAAAAATGAAACCAATATTCCCATGACGCCCTCCGGTTTGGTAAATTCTTCATTAAATAAAGTATATATCAGGTAACAACACTCCGATTTCGTCCTCTCGTGTCAAAGGAAACTCACACAAACAAATGCTCTGCCAGCTGTGCCAGTGCTTCGGTATCCTTCACCCCCGCTGTCTCGAATGCAGAATGCATGGCCAGCTGTGCCAGTCCCACATCCGCAGAGGGAATGGAGACATGGGCAGTAGAAATATTTCCGAGCGTGGAGCCGCCTGCGATATCCGAACGGTTTGCAAAGGTCTGCAGCGGGATCTCCCAGGTATTGCAGATCTGGCGGACAATTGCTGCAGAATAACCGTCTGTCGTATATTTCTGACTGCCGTTATATTTGAGCACAACGCCGCCGTTTAAGTACGGACGGTTAGTCGGATCGGTCTTCTCCGGATGGTTCGGATGCACCGCATGTCCGTTATCCGCGGACAAAAGAAAGCTGTTCTGATAAAAGCTGCGCTTCCAGAGCCTGTTTTTATCCGGATAGATATTTTCCAGAACAATTTCCAGAAACTCCTCCAAAAACGTGGAATCTGCGCCCTGCTTCGTTCCGCTTCCAACTTCTTCATTGTCAAACAGCGCATACACACTGATAAATTCTTCCGGCTTCGATGCCAGAAATCCGCGCAGCGTTGCATAAGCACATTGCAGATCGTCCAGACGCGGAGAGCCGATCAGGGAATCGTCCGCTCCCATGATGCGCCCTTTATCCCTGTTATACACATACAGATCGCTGCCAAGAATCTCCTCTTCCGCCACGTCTGCCGCTTCTGCGCACAGCTTTTTGATCGAAAGCTCCTGATCCAGCCCCATCAGCGGTGCCATGTCTGTCTGCGGATTGTATCCAAAGCCATTGTTGATTTCCCGGTTAAAATGAATCGCTACATTGGGAATTATCAACAGGTCTTTTTTCAGATTGACGAGTTTTACCTCCGGTTTTCCATCTTTTCCGGCCACAAACACACGACCGGCAACGGAAAGCGGGCGATCCAGCCACGGGCTTAAAATCATGCCGCCGTATTTTTCCACATTCAGCTTCACATAGGTGTTTTCCACCTTCATCTCCGGCACTTCCTTGATTTTAAAGCACGGAGAATCGCTGTGGCTTGCTGCAATCCGGAAACCCTTGGCAGGATTTTCGGGGATTTTCACCGCCAGCACCGCAGAACCGTTCTGCATCGTATAATAGCTTCCACCCGGCACGAGAGCTCCCTCCGCCAGATTTTCCAGCTTTTCAAAGCCGTTCTCCAAAAGCAGCGCTTCTACGTTTGCCGCCGCATGGAATGCCGTCGGGCTCTCCTCGATAAATTGAAGCATCGCTTCGGTTATGCTTTGGTTTTTCATAATGTACCTCTCCTGATTTCCTATTTTAGTCGCCGCAGACCCGGCATTATATTATCAAATAAACAAATGGCCAACCTGATAGACCACAAACGCCGCTATCCAGGCGATCACGCACTGTCCGACCACGACAAATACCGCCCATTTTCCGCCAAGCTCCCGACGAATCGAAGCAATCGCCGCCACACAGGGCGTATACAGCAGACAGAACACCAGAAGGCTCGCAGCAGAAAGCGGCGTCAGAACCGTCTGCAGCGCCCCGGTGGAACCAAACAACACGGAAAGCGTCGAAACCACGCTTTCCTTTGCCATAAATCCGGTGATCAGCGCCGTGGAGATCCGCCAGTCTCCAAAGCCCATGGGTGCAAACAAAAATGCAAGGCTTCCGGCAGCCAGCGCAAGTATGCTGTCTTTCGAATCCGCTGCAATGTTCAGATGCAGGTCAAAGGTCTGTAAAAACCAGATCACCAGCGTTGCCATGAAAATAACGGTAAAGGCCCGCTGCAGAAAATCCTTTGCCTTGTCCCAGAGCAAATGTCCAACATTTTTGGCTCCCGGCATCCGATAGTTTGGCAACTCCATGACAAAAGGAACCGCTTCTCCCTGAAACAACGTACCGCGCATGAAAAGTGCCATCAAAATCCCGATCACAATTCCGCCAAAATACAGTGCAATCATCACAAGTGCCCCGTGTTTCGGGAAAAATGCCGCTGTGAAAAACGCATAAATCGGCAGCTTTGCAGAACAGCTCATAAAAGGCGTCAGCAAAATCGTCATTTTCCGGTCCCGGGCAGAGGGCAGCGTCCGGCTCGCCATAACGCCCGGCACGGTACATCCGAATCCAACCAGCATCGGCACAATGCTTCTGCCGGAAAGACCGATTTTGCGCAGCAGCTTGTCCATCACAAACGCAACCCGCGCCATATATCCGCTGTCCTCCAACAGCGACAAAAAGAAAAACAGCGTCACAATGATGGGCAGAAAGCTCAGCACGCTTCCGACGCCGTTAAAAATACCGTCCATCACAAGAGAATGAATCACATCGTTTACGTTCCACGCTGTCATGTGCGCATCCACCCAGCTTCCAAGCGCCGTAATCCCTGCATCGAGCAGATCTGACAGGCCTGATCCGATTACGCTGAAGGTCAGGAAAAACACCAGCGCCATAATGCCTGCAAAGCACGGAAGTGCCGTATATTTTCCCGTTAAAATCCGGTCGATTTTCTGACTGCGGATATGTTCTTTACTCTCTTTGGGGCGAATCACCGTTTCGTCGCACACCTTTTCGATAAAATCAAACCGCATGTGCGCAATCGCAGCGGCACGGTCCAGCCCCCGCTCTGCTTCCATCTGGCAGATGATATGTTCCAGGGTTTCCTTTTCATTTTCATCCAGCTTCAGGCTGTCCCGGATCAGGACATCTCCCTCTGCAAGCTTTGAAGCTGCAAACCGCACCGGAATCTCCGCTTCTTTTGCATGATCTTCAATAAAATGCATGATCGCATGCAGACACCGATGCACGGCACCGCCGTCTTCCTCACTGTCGCAAAAATCCACCCGTCCGGGGCGCTCCTGATACTTTGCCACATGAACCGCATGGGAAATCAACTCTTCAATGCCTTCGTTTTTGGCTGCGGAAATCGGAACAACCGGAATGCCCAGAAGCGCCTCCATCTGATTAACCAGAATGGAACCGCCGTTTTCCCGCACCTCATCCATCATATTAAGCGCCAGCACCATCGGGATATCCAGCTCCATCAGCTGCATCGTCAAATAAAGGTTCCGTTCGATATTTGTCGCATCCACGATATTGATAATTCCTTTTGGGTGCTCCTCCAGCAGAAAGTTTCTCGTCACAACCTCTTCGCTGGAATAGGGGGACATCGAATAAATGCCAGGGAGATCCGTTACCAGCGTATTTTCCTGTCCACGGATCTGACCGTCCTTTCGGTCTACCGTAACACCCGGAAAGTTTCCGACATGCTGATTTGAGCCGGTCAGCTGATTAAAAAGTGTCGTTTTTCCGCAGTTCTGGTTGCCGGCAAGGGCAAACGTCAGCACCTCCTGATCCGGCAGCGGATCTTCCTTTTCCTTATCGTGATATTTTCCCTCTTCTCCCAGACCCGGATGCGGAATCGGCTTCCCCATCTGCCGGGAAGTCTCAGGACAGACGTCCCGCACATTCTCTATTTCAATTTTCTCCGCATCTGCCAGGCGCAGCGTCAGTTCATAGCTGTGAATCCGCAACTCCATCGGATCGCCCATGGGCGCATATTTCACCATCGTCACGTCGCCCTGCGGAATCAGTCCCATATCCAGAAAGTGCTGCCGAAGCGCACCCTCTCCTCCGACCGATTTAATTGTAGCTGTTTTTCCAATTGGTAATTCTCGTAATGTCATTTTTTCTTCTTCCATTCTACCAGTTCGCCAACGAGGTAGCATACCGCTGCAATAACCATACCGTTGACAGAAGCGATGCCCCACGGAACCAGATTTGCAACAGCCGCGCCGATGAGAACGCCTGCGATTGCGAACCAGTTGACCTGTCTGGGAATCACATCCCATTTTTCGTATTCTTCTTTATGGCAGAAATAGCCAAGTACAACAATCATGCCGACCGGAGGCAGTGTGCAGTTTAAGATATTCAGCCAGCCGACAAAATTGTTGTACAGCCATACCGCGGTTACGGTTCCCAGAATACCGGAAATTACAACCATCGGACGTTTACGCACTTTTGTGATATTGGACAGTCCAAGACCTGCGGTATAAAGCGCATTATCATTGGTTGTCCAGATATTTAAGCCCAGGACGATAATCGCAAATACCGTCAGGTTCAGAGCAACCATAACTTCAAAAATATCATTTCCGCCTACATAAACGCCGCTGAACGCGCCGAAGCAGAACATCAGACTGTTGCCGATAAAGAATGCGACTACTGTGACGATAACGGACTGCAGTGCCGTTTTGGAAAATCTTGCAAAGTTCGGAGTTGCCGTACCGCCGCTGACAAACGAACCGATGACCAGTCCGGCGCCTGCAATGACGCTCATACCCTGGCTTTCTGCAAATTTTTCAGCCAGCGGAACGTCACCGGTTTTGACCGCCATTACCATCGCCGTAATGCCGAGAATTGCGATCAGCGGAACGGAAATATAGCTGACGATGGTCATCGCCTTAATTCCGAAAAACGCGGAACCGGTCATGCAAATGCCGGCAATCGCAACGAGCAAATAAGGCAGCCAGGGATTTTCCGGAGCGATCAGTTTTGCAACCGGAATTGCAAACATCGCAACACCTACGCCAAACCATCCGATCTGGGTAAAGCTGGTCAGCACAGACGGCAAATAGGAGCCCTTTGCACCGAAGGAATGCTGTGCCAGCAGATCCAGGGAAAGTCCGGTTTTGGCACCGACATAAGCCAGAGAGCCGGTATAAATTGCAAGAATGATACCTCCCAGAATCAGGGAACCGATAAAGCCGGACAGGTCAAGGCTGTCACCCAGCGTCTGTCCCGTCCACATGCTGGCTGAAAAAAACGTAAAGCCAAGCATGATCATAAACATTGTCAGCAGTCTGCGCCGTGCAAACTGAGGCACCGGCTGCAGGGAATAATCGTGGTCTTCTACTTTGGTTTCTTTTGCATTACTCATGTCTTTTCTCTCATTTCTCCTGTCTATTTATTCATTTTATAAACCGGATCGGCCGGGTAACCGCCCCGGATATTCTGCATTCCGCGCTGTATGGCATCTTTGGAATTTTTCCAGTCCGCGTCCTTGTTCTGGTAATCGAATTTTTCAATCAGCCAGTCCACATCTGCGCTCATACGCTCCATATTTTTCTGCATGATCTCGAAAATTTCCGGGAAAAAGGTCTCTTTTTCCTTCTCCGACAGTCTGGTATCCGCGCTGCTGCAAAGCTCCCCAAAATGATGCAGGCAAAAGCCCTTGCTCTTTGCAATCCGTGCTTTGAAATCCGGGTCTTTTTCATATAAATAGAAAAAAGTGTCCAGATAGCGCTCGTATTCTTTTTGGAAACGGTCGCAGATATAGCAGGTGCTTTCCTTTTTCTGCACCCAGTCTGCCACGGAGTTTTTCGGTGCAATTTTGCGCAGCTTGTCCCCCATCGACTGCTTCTGCGGCCTGAAATGCCTGAATTCGCCATCCATTTCGGACAGCAGTTTTTTATAGTAGGTTTTTAAAATCCAGCCATTGCCAAGGGTGTTGCCGTAATCGAACATTTTTTTCATGTGCGTGCGGCAAAATCCTTCCCGGTCTGTATCCTCACGGACATCGCTCTCCATGTACGAAGCGCAGGAGCCAAGCACAAAATCCATCAGATCCTGCTCTACATTCCGCTCGATATAACAAAAAGGGCACTCATCGCCCGCATTTACCGCATCATTCAGCGGTATCGTATAAAGCTTTTCTTTCACTCTTCTTCCTCCATTCCGCAGTTGCTTGCGCCTTTAAGCCTCTTTTATGGTCATCCGCCGCAGCGTGTCCAGATAAGCGCAGATCTCTGCAAAAAGTTTCTCCGGGGAAAAATCGTAGCGCTCCGACATCTCATCGGTCAGCCCGTCGATCGTATAGCGCACCATTTTTGTCACACGCACAGAATCCCCGTATGGTGCAAAAATGCTGTAATCTGCCTGCATGCTGTATGCCCGCAGCCGATCCTCGTAATCCAGCTTCTTTTCCGCGATCCGCTCCACCGCTTCCGTATTCTCTTCTTTTACCGCAACATCCAGAAACCGCTGCATATACGGATAAAGCTTCATCACCTGCATCCGCGCCTGTTCCATCTGCTTTGTCAGGGCAAAATAATCCGTTTCGGAACGTTTTACCTCTCTGGAAAGCTCCAACAACATAAAGCGCGCGCTGTAGTCAAACAGAAATCCGTACAGCCCCAGTTTACTTCCAAAATAATGAAAAAGCAGTCCCTTACTGATCCCCGCCTCCTTTACGATCTCATCCGTGCTGGCGTGTCGATAGCCGCCCCTGGAAAAAATCTTCAGAGATGCGTTGATCATCCGGTCCTGCTTTTCCTGTTTCAAATCAAAAAATTTATCATTCATGTGTCTGTCCCCGCGTCATTGACTTTCTGAGTCGTTTCATTCTATCATACCTGCAGGGTCACTTCAATGTTAAGTTTATAGATTTTTCATACATACTGACCTTTTCATTTTCATAAAATAGTATTAAAATGAGAGAAATAAGTAACCATATTCTGGTATATGTATGGAGGGCATTATTATGGCTAAAAAATTAGGAAAACTTTTCACTCTCGCAGTTACCGCCGGCACCGCTGCTGCCGCTGCTTATTATTATCTCCAGAATAAAAAAGCCGCAGTGCAGGAAGCTCCGGAAGAAGAGGATGATTTCGAAAAAGATCCAGAGGATGACTTTGACGACACCGATTTCACGGACGATGATTTCGTTGATGAAAGCGAGCATCCGGAGGAAGCCAAAGAAGAAGCAAAAGAAGATACTCCCGTCTTTTCTTCCGAAACGAAAGAGGACGGGCATACCTATGTGACCCTGGACTTAAAGGCTGCTCAGGATAAGGCTGTCCAGCTGCGCGACACTGTTTTCAATAAAGTCGGCGACACCGTTTCCAGAATCAAAAACAGCAGCGAATACGAAACCGTAACCGGCAAGATCAACGAAACAGTCGACAAGGTTCGCAGCAACGAAGATGTACAGGCTGTCGAAGAAGCCGCTCACACCGCTGCCGGCGCCGCAAAGCAGACCGGAAGTGCTGCCGCTGATCTGGCCAAAGACGCTGCCCGCTACGTAGCAGACAAGGTTCACACCACTGTAGCCGAAGCTGCTGCAGAGGCAAAGGAGGCTGCGGAGGCACTTGCAAAGGAAGAGGCTGCAAAAGAAGCAGAATCTGCTCCGGAAGCAATGGAAAACTCCAGCGAGCCTGAAGCCGGTGCAGCTCCTGCAGCTGAGGAAACCTCCGACAATGCAAAGACTGAGGAAACCACTCCCGAATCCGATGCTCCGGCGGCAGAATAAACAGCTGCAAACGAAAACTGAACCCTGAAACGAATGAGCCTCCGGCTGTTGCAGCGGAGGCTCCTAACGAAAAAACGAGGCTATCCCGCAGTCATAAACTGACGGAATAGCCTCGATCTCATGTACACCGAGTGCGCATCCTCGCAGAGCGTTTTTTATCGTATGGAAACGAAGTTTCCTATAAGAAAGGCGCACCACCACTTCTGATGGAGCGCCTTTTCATTCTTGCTTAGAAGTCTACTTCTGTATCGTAATAACAGCATTTCAGCAATTTTTCCATTTCTTCCTGGCTTGGCTGTCTTGGATTTGAACCTGTACAAGCATCCAGGATTGCATTCGCTGCAATTTCCGGCAATCTTTCTAAGAACACTTCTTCTGGAACGAATCCCTGATCTGTTGGGTAGCTGTCCTGTCCGTAGTTCTTGATACAATGCGGAATCTTTAAATCATCATTCATCTTGCGAAGGTATGCAATCAAAAGCTGTACCTTTTCATCCAGGCTGTTTCCGCCAAGTTCCATGAAATCTGCAATCTCACCATAACGTTTCTTTGCAGTCTCATCCTTAGCATTGAATGCAATAACTTTTGGCAGATACATGGCATTTGCTGCTCCGTGGATAATATGTGCACCATAATCTGCAAACGCTGCGCCTGTCTTATGTGCCATGGAGTGTACAATTCCTAAAAGTGCATTGGAAAATGCCATTCCGGCAAGACATTGTGCATTGTGCATGGAATCTCTCTTTGCCATGTCTCCATGATAAGAATCTACCAAATCTTTCTGAATCATCTTAATTGCATGCAGGGCAAGCGGATCTGTGAAGTCACAGTTTGCAGTGGAAACATAAGCTTCAATCGCATGTGTCATCGCATCCATTCCTGTGTGTGCAACTAATTTCTGTGGCATCGTCTCTGCCAAATCCGGGTCTACGATAGCAACATCCGGTGTTATCTCAAAATCTGCAATTGGATATTTGATTCCTTTTTCGTAATCAGTAATGATCGAAAATGCAGTCACTTCGGTTGCTGTTCCAGATGTCGAAGAAATTGCACAGAAATGTGCTTTCTGGCGAAGGGATGGAATCCCAAATACTTTACACATATCTTCAAATGTGATATCTGGATATTCGTATTTAATCCACATTGCCTTTGCTGCATCGATTGGAGAACCTCCGCCCATTGCAACAATCCAATCCGGCTCAAACGCCTGCATCGCAGCCGCACCTTTCATAACAGTTTCAACAGAAGGGTCTGGTTCGATACCCTCGAATAACTGCACTTCCATGCCGGCTTCTTTCAGATACTGCTCTGCCCTGGCTAAAAATCCAAAACGCTTCATGGATCCACCGCCAACACAAATCATTGCTTTCTTGCCCTTAAATGTCTTAAGTGCTTCCAGGGCACCTTTTCCATGATATAAGTCTCTTGGTAATGTAAATCTTGCCATTGTAAAAGCCCTCCTGTAAATAAGATGTACGTTTTCTGAATCATTAGATTTTTAACGACTTTGTTGGTTATATTATACCATACATTTCATTTTATAGAAGAGCTTTTATACAATTTTAATATATTTAAGAATTAGAATCAATCCTTACGCAATCCTATTCCACAGTCCCGTCGAAGTCAAAAACAGGATCAGCATCACAACCGGCACGACGTATTTGATCATAAAACGATACAGCTTCGCCCTTGTAAAGCGCTCACCGTTTTTCTCCACCTCACCAACGATCCAGTCCGGGCCAATCACCCAGCCGATCAGGATGCTCGTCAGCAAGGAAATAAACGGCATCAAAAAGCTGTTGCTGATATAGTCCATCACATCGAGCAGCTGTCCGGTGGAACCGTTTGGCAACGGCAGTTCAAAGTAAAGTACGTTGTAGCCAAGGCAGATCAGCACCGCCGTTACCAGCGAATAAACGCCGATCAGTCCACACATCTTTTTGCGTGTCCGATGAAATACTTCCATACAGTTTGCAACCAGCGTTTCCATAACGGATACACACGATGTCAGCGCCGCAAAGCCCATCATCAGGAAAAAGGCGATTGCCACGATTCTTCCTGCGCCTCCCATCGCCGTAAAAACCTTCGGCAGCGAAATGAAAATCAGGCTGGGACCGGACGCCATGCCCTCTTTTCCAAGGAACACATAAACCGCAGGCAGAATCATCATTCCAGCGAGGAATGCAACTCCTGTATCAAAAATTTCGATCTGGCTCGTCGTTTTATTTAAGTCCACGTCATCTTTTACATAGGAACCATAAGTCACCATGATGCCCATCGAAACACTCAGGGAGAAAAACAGCTGGCTCATCGCATCCAGCAAAATCTCCAGAAACCGTTTCACCGTCAGTCCATGAAAATCCGGCAGCAGATAAATCGCCAGTCCCTGCATTCCCGTCCGAACCGTACCGTCCTCCCCTTCTGCCGACAGCGTCAGGGAAAAAATCGCAATCGCCACAATCAAAACAACCAGCACCGGCATAATAAAGCTCGAAACCTTTTCGATTCCCTTTTCCACACCACCGTAAACGACCGCTGCTGTCAGCGCCAGAAACAGAAGCATAAACACGATCGGGGCTGCCTTTGACGTGATAAACGAAGTGAAATATCCGTCCTGTGCAGGCACATTGTCCCCAGATACCAGGTATTCCACAAAATATTTCGTAATCCAGCCGCCGATGACCGAATAATAGGTCATAATCAGCACCGGGACCAGAAACGTCAGATATCCCAGAAATTTCCACTTCGGACAAATCGCAGCAAATGCATTCAGCGCATTTTTCTTTGTTTTCCTCCCGATCGCCACATCCGTTGTCAAAAGAACAAAACCAAATGTCAACACCAGCACCAGATAAATAAGCAGAAACAGTCCGCCGCCGTCCTTTGCACATAAATAAGGAAAACGCCAAATATTTCCGACACCTACCGCACTCCCCGCCGCAGCCAGCACAAATCCGATTGAGCCGCTGAAGCTCCCTTTTTTCTCTTTCATTCTCTCCTCCGTTCCGTATTTCTTCCAAACCGCTTTGCTTCTGCCGCTACGCCACATCGCCCGGTTGCTTTCACGTAAAAACCCCGACAGAAGCTTTTCCTAAGGATTCTGCCGGGGTTTTATGTTTCCGATAAGTCTTTTTATGCCAGTTTCAGGCGCAGGGTCTTAATTTCGAATGCTCTGAAATCAAGGGATACGGTGTTATCTTCCACAGCAACCTCTGCTTCTTTCTTTTCCAGCATATCGCAGGTCCATGCCTGTGCAACGTTGAGCGCAGTGAATACTTTCGTATTGACTGCTGCCTTCTTCGCTTCATACAGACGCAGGATCAGGTCGCCGCTGCCGTCCTCAGCCAGCTTCACGGATTCGAGAATAACGTTGTCTTTCTCTACACCAAAGGCGCTGAAGGTATCCACAACACCGGCTGTAATAACAGGCTTTACGTTCATCTCATAGCCCTGACGAACTACGTCGCTGTCTGCAAAGCTGCCTTCCCATGCCGTAAAGCCATAGGTGAAGTGATGTTCTCTGTTGTCTGCGTGCATCTCAGGAGCAGCTGCTGCGCGGAGCAGGGTCAGCTCAAGTGCATTGCCGTTCATGCTGATACCATACTTGCAGTCATTGAGCACTGCGGCACCATGAGCCTGATCACACAGAGCGCTGTAACGATGATTGCAAACCTCAAACCGGTCTTTTTCATATGCTCTGGAGCGTCTGGTAGGCCGCTCTACATAACCGAACTGCATTTCGTTGATTCCGTTTTCTGCAAATACGTTGACAGGGAAGCCAACCTTTAACAGGCGATGCAACTCTTTCCAGTCGATGGCAGTTTCGAATTCCAGTCTTGTGCTGTCTGCATCCAGACGGATGTACTGAACGAAGGGCGAATTGCTGATGCGGCCGGTTACCTTCAGGACACTGCGCAGGCTGCCTGTGCTTTCAACGGTTACCGTTACATCCTCTGCAGCGGTGATTTCCTGATCGATGTAGTTGGAATCGATATCCCAGGCATCGAACAGACGCGGAACATCTTTATATAAGTGGAAACGGTTCATCGGCTCAGCTGCGAACTCTCTGCCGCTTGTCTTCAGAACAAAGGATACCACCTCACCCTTGCCGTCTACGACAGCCTTCACCTGATTGTTTTCCAGAATGAAGGTATCGCCGTCCTGAGTCAGGGAAACACTGTCTGCTGCCTTGGTCCGGGTGTCTGCAGGAACCAGGGAAACCATACCATAAGCAGGAACTTCTGTAAGACCATATACCTTGTCACCGATCTTTTCGGTCGGAACAGCCTTGCCTTCTCTGGTCTGTGCACCTGCCGCAAAGCTTTCCGGCAGCTCAACCAGTGTGTCATATGCAAATCCCAGGGAGTTGCCGACAGTCACGCCATTTCCGGCTTCTACCAGACCTGCAACTGCCTTTGCAGTCAGCTCATGGCTTTCCTCCAGAATTGCATGGAATGCTTTTTCCGCGTCCTCATAAACTCTTGCGATGGAAGAACCGGGCAGGATGTCGTGGAACTGATGCAGCAGGACTTCTTTCCACAAACGCTCAATTGCCTCTGCAGGATATGTCTGTCCCTTCTGAGCTGCCAGCGTGCCCCACAATTCCAGATCACGCATGGAAAGCTCACATCTTCTGTTGTTGTTCTTCACCATTGCCTGAGAAGTATAGGTTCCGCGGTGAGCGCTGAAATACAGCTCTCCGGTATAGGTATGCTTCGGTCCGCCTTCTGCTTCCATATCCTGGAAGAACTCGATGGGGCCTTCCAGTTTTACCTTCGGGCAGCCTTCCAGGTCAGCCTCACGCTTCGCATATTCCAGATAGTCTCTTGCCGGGCCGCCGCCGCCATCGCCGTAACCAAAGGGCAGGAGGAATGCATCCAGATCTCTCTTCTGGCTTCTGTTCTCCCACACGTTCATCAGCTCGGTGGGGTCGGTGCGGTAGGTGTAGCTGGTAGGCAGGAAGGAGCTGATCTTCGTGCCGTCCATGCCTTCCCAGTAGAAATAATGGTAAGGGAACTGTTCGCCTTCATTGTAAGACCAGAAAATCTTCTGAGTTACCAGATATTCAACGCCGCAGCTCTTCAAAATCTGAGGCAGTGCAGCGGTATAACCAAAGGTATCGGGCAGCCACAGCATCTTGCTGTCTACGCCGAACTCTTCCTGATAATAGCGTTTGCCGTAGAGCAGCTGACGGATCAACGCTTCACCGGAAGCCATATTCGTATCCGGTTCTACCCACATCGCGCCCTCTGCGATCCACTGGCCATCCTTAACCGCCTGTTTGATTCTTTCAAACAGCTCGGGGTAGTATTTACGGCACATCTCATAGCCGGCAGGCTGGCTCTGGATATATTTGTATTCCGGATATTCTTCCAGCAGGCGCAGCTGTGCTGCAAAGGTACGCTCTGTCTTTCTGTGTGTCTCTGCCATCGGCCACAGCCATGCCAGATCGATATGGGCATTGCCGATTGCGTAGAATACAGGCATAGTGGAACCGTTCTTCGCTTCCAGTGCAGGGCGGAGTGCTTCTCTGCCTGCCTTGTAGGATGCGATTCTGCCAGCCTCATCCTGCTCAAAATCAACCACAAGGGTAAAGGCCTCCAGCGCCTCTGCGATCTTTGCAGCCCGCAGGGAATTCGGATCGAGCTTGTCCAACAGCTGTCTTAAGGTGTCTGCATCCATCCACAGCTGATATGCGTCTTCATTCCAGATACCGAAGGTGCAGATACCGAGGGTACGTCTCTTGCCCTCTTCCAGCGGGTCCTGATATGCGCCGGGAAGTACCGGGCCGGTTGCGCAGCCGCCGTCCGGAGATTCCGGATAATAATGGCCTGCGTAGGTTTCCATCAGGATTTCATATTCTGTTCCTGCCACAGCGTCAGTGGTCAGAACGTTATCTTCTACGAAATGATGCTTCTGTGTTACCCAGGAAGCACGGTAGGTACCGAATTCCTGACCGTTTACAAACAGCGTGGATTCGCCGTCCGGTTTTAAATCCATGACAATTCTCTTGCCCTGTGCTTCTGCAGGCAGAACCACTTTGCCTCTAAACCAGCAATATTCCCAGGTCTTGCCCCAGGTAAAGCCGGGCTCTACAGGCTCGAACGGGCCATTCATCGCTTCCTCCTGAGATAAATGATCCATTGTGCGGAACGCTTCCCAGGAAATCTCCCCCAAAGGTCTGTAAAAATCATCCTTCAGCGTGCGCATCCAATGCTGCAGTCTGCCACGCCATTCTGAACTCATGATCCCCATCTGAATTCCTCCGTGTTGTGTTATATTCTCGGGTATTAAAAATCAATACCATCTCATTTATAACGTTTTCCATCTGGCTCGTCAACCCCAATAATCCTATATTTATCCCTAAAAAATCACAATCTTTTTTCGATCAGCCACGCCGCTGCAAGCCGCTCCAGACCATCCCGGATTTCGTCCTCCGTCAGGCCGCCAAAGCCGATCAAAACGGTTGCGCGACACACAGCCTCCGGGACAGCTGCCCCCACAAGCGCTGACGACAGACCATAGACTTTCACACCTTGTCGGCGTGCCGCGTCGACAAGCTCTTTTTCGCTGCGTCCGACGCGATCCGTGAGCAAAAGATGCAGTCCCGCATTTTCTCCCGAAAGGTCAAATTGCCTGAAAAAGGGTTTCAGCCCATCCAGCAGCGCTTCGTGTTTTCTGCTGTAGCTTTTCCGCATCCGGTTCAAATGCCGTTCAAACGCACCGCTGTCCAGAAATTGCTCCAGCACCGCCTGGTCGACTCTCGAAACCGTACACGAAAAGCAGGCGCATTTTTGCCGGTAGCGCTCCAGCAAAGCCTCCGGCAGCACCATATACCCGACGCGGATTGCAGGTGCAATCGACTTGGAAAAGGTTCCCATATAGATCACCTTTCCCGCCGCATCACTCGCCTGCAGGGACGGCACGGGCTTTCCACGGTAACGGAATTCGCTGTCATAATCATCTTCTATAATATAGCGTTCCTTTTCCCGTGCTGCCCAGTTTAAAAGCTCTGTCCTGCGCCCGATCGGCATCATACGCCCGGTGGGATACTGGTGCGACGGCATCACATAGACCACCTGCGCGCCCGATTTTTCCAGCTCTTCTATGCAGATTCCGCTGGCATCCGACGATACCGTAACCACTTCCCCCGCAAAGAGCTGAAAAATCTTCCATGCACGCGGATAGGTCGGATTTTCAAACGCCGCTGTGATTGTTTCCTCGAAAACATAACGGAGCAGCATCAGCAGATAATCATTTCCCGCTCCAACCACGATCTGCTCCGGTCTGCAGGTCACGCCACGGGATGCATGCAGATATCGGGAAATCGTGCGGCGCAGCGAAAGATCGCCCATCGGATCTCCCGGCAAAAACAGATCTCGGTTGTTTAGATTCAGAACGTTTCTGTTGACTTTTCGCCATAAATCAAACGGGAAATTGCGCATGTCAATCGCATTTGGAGAAAAATCGATCTGAACGGGCGGCACCGCAGACGAGTCGTCCAATGCAGCTTTGGATGCGCAAGCGGCATCTGAAAGGAAAAGGCAATCGCCGCCTGCATCTGCACGCGAAAAGCCGCCAGCCTGTTCGCGAGACGTTATTCCTGCGTCCGGCGCGGTCTCCATCTGGTACAGTTCCTCCACCCGTGCGACAAAATATCCTTTATAGGGTACCGCCTCCAGATATCCCTCCGCCACGAGCTGGTCATACGCCAGCTCTACCGTACTACGGGATACCTGCAAATATTCCGCCAGAGAACGCGTCGAGGGAAGCTTCTCCTGACAGAGAAGCTTCCCCCTTCTGATTTCGTCTCTGATATATTGATAAATCTGTTCGTAAAGATGGGTCCCATCCTCTTTCCACTCAATTACCAGATCCTGCATAGGCTCAATCCTTTTTCGGAAGCTTAAAGGAGCTCTTTAAGGATACAATCCGGTTAAATACCGGCTCGCCCGGCTTGGAATCCTTGTAATCTACGCAGAAGTATCCCTGTCTGACGAACTGGAAGCTTTCGTAGGGCTTTGCTTCCTTTAAGGAAGGCTCGATCCATGCTTCCTTTACGGTCAGGGAGTTGGGATTTAAGTTCAGGGAGCCGTCTTCATTGTAAACGCCCTTTTCTTCATCAATGATGTTTTCGTACAGACGAACGGTTGCTTTGACTGCAGTCTGGCACGCTACCCAGTGAATGGTGCCCTTTACCTTACGTCCTTCAAAGCCGCTTCCGGACTTGGTTGCAGGATCGTAGGTTCCATGGATTACGGTTACATTGCCGTTTTCATCCTTTTCACAGCCTGTGCAGGTTACAAAGTACGCGTTCATCAGGCGCACCTCGTTGCCGGGGAACATACGGAAGTATTTCTTCGGAGGCTCCTCCATAAAGTCTTCGCGTTCGATGTAGAGCTCTCTGCCAAACGGAACCTTACGGCTGCCCAGTGCTTCGTTTTCCAGGTTATTCGGAGCGTCCAGATATTCGATCTGGTCTTCCGGATAGTTGTCGATCACAAGCTTCACCGGATCAACGACTGCCATCACTCTGGCGCGTTTTAATTTCAGGTCTTCCCGGATGCAATATTCCAGCATCGCATAATCTACGGAAGAATTGCTCTTGGAAATACCGCACAGGTCTACGAACATTTTGATGGATTCCGGTGTAAAGCCTCTGCGGCGAAGCGCTGCGATGGAAACCAGACGGGGATCGTCCCAGCCGTCTACGATGCCCTGCTCTACCAGCTTCTTAATATAACGTTTGCCGGTAACAACATTGGTCAGATACAGCTTTGCAAACTCGATCTGACGGGGCGGATAGGGTTTGTATTCCAGCTCCCGCACAACCCAGTCGTACAGCGGACGGTGATCCTCAAATTCCAGCGTACAGATAGAATGGGTAATGCCCTCGATGGCATCCTCGATGGGATGTGCAAAATCGTACATCGGATAGATACACCATTTATCTCCGGTATTGTGATGTGTCATGTGCGCCACACGATAAATAACCGGATCTCTCATGTTCATATTCGGGCTTGCCATATCGATTCTGGCGCGCAGAACCTTTTCGCCGTCGGCATATTTGCCCGCTTTCATCTCTTCAAACAGAGCGAGGTTTTCTTCTACGCTTCTCTCTGCACCGGGATCCATCTTACCTGGCTCGGTCAGCGTACCGCGGTATTCACGGATCTGATCCGCGGAAAGATCAGAAACGTAAGCTTTGCCTTTTTTGATCAGCTTTACAGCGCCCTCATACATCTGGTCGAAATAGTTGGATGCAAAGAACAGTCTGTCCTCCCAGTCTGCGCCCAGCCATTTTACGTCCGCCTTGATCGATTCTACAAATTCGATCTTTTCCTTCGTCGGGTTGGTATCGTCAAAACGGAGATTGAATTTACCGCCGTACTGCTTTGCAAGTCCATAATTTAACAGAATGCTCTTGGCATGTCCGATATGCAGATATCCGTTGGGTTCCGGCGGAAATCTGGTATGTACTGTTTCGTAAACGCCTTCCTCCAGATCTTTATCAATCATCTGCTCGATGAAGTTTCTGGAAACAGGCTCCTTTGCTTCTTCTGCTGCAGGATTTTCTTTCGAGAATTCAGCCATTTTCCTTATCTCCCATCCTTTCATTTCCTTATTATTGTTTTATCTTATCAAAACAAACATTAAAATACAACATCGTTCTTAAGAAAATAATAATGTTCTTTCCCCCTGTTGTATGATAAAATACCTTTTGCAGGGATATTTTTATCAGTTTCGGAATACCCTGCTGTACAAATGTTATAACTACACTTTTTTATGCAGGAGGACTCCCTTATGAATCGTGCCTTACTCAAACAGGATGCCAAGGACGCTATGAAAGCGGCAAATCCGCATCCGGTACTCACCACCCTTGTTTTCTGGGCGATCCAGCTCGCCGCGCAGATCATTCTTGGTATTGTTTCCAGTATCTGCGGCTTTACTACCTACTTTTCTGCAGCCATCAGCTCCGGCATGTATGAAGACAGTGCATTTTTAAACTATGCCCCCAGCATCGGCGCTTTCCTGATCTACCTGGTTGTTGCGATCGTTATCGGCCTACTGATCGGTACCGTTCAGTTTGGTTATTATGCATACAGCCTGAAGGTTTTCAAGCATGAAGAAGCCGGCATTTCCGAGCTGCTTGCATACTTTCCCATGCTGCTCAAGATTTTTGGTCTTTCCCTCTGGATGGGTCTGTTCATCATGCTGTGGAGCTGCCTGTGCTACATCCCCGGCATCATCGCTGCACTGCGTTATTCCCAGGCCTTCTACATTCTGGCAGAAGATCCCAATAAGGGAATCCGTCAGTGTGTCAATGAAAGTAAAGAGCTGATGAGCGGTCATCTGTGGGAATACTTCGTGCTGCAGCTTTCCTTTATCCTCTGGTATCTACTTACAGGTGTTACCTGCGGTATTGCAAGCCTGTATGTAACTCCTTATACCGAGATTACCAACGCCGGTTATTATTTAAGCTTAAAGCCTGAACAATCTTATGACGGCGGATATGGATGCGATCCTCAGCCGGATGATGTGATCTGAGGATTTTCCAGAAAATAATTATTGTAACAAAAAGATTTTTATAAAAAACCAGATGCCAGAAAGGCTTCGCCTCTCGGGTATCTGGTTTTTATTTTTCAATCTTTACCGCCTTCCGGCACGAAGCGATATCCTGCATTTTTCGCGATGTCACCGCTTTGCCCCTGGAGTTTCAGCCACCGCTCATCCGAGCCGGTGTGCCGTTTTGTGTAGCTTAGTGATGGAACAGTCTGATTCCGGTAAATACCATCGCCATGTCATACTTATCACAGCATTCGATGACCGCATCATCGCGGACGGAACCGCCGGGCTGTGCAATGTATTTTACGCCGCTCTTATGTGCGCGTTCGATGTTATCGGAAAACGGGAAGAATGCGTCAGAGCCAAGGGTTACATCGGTCAGCTGGTTTAACCATGCACGCTTTTCTTCTCTCGTAAAGACAGCAGGCTTTACCTTGAAACGGGTCTGCCATACGCCCTCAGCCAGCACATCTTCGTATTCATCACCCATGTAAACATCGATGGCATTGTCTCTGTCTGCGCGTCCAAGGCCGTCTACAAACTGCAGTCCAAGCACCTGGGGAGACTGACGCAGCCACCAGTTATCCGCTTTCTGTCCTGCCAGTCTCGTGCAGTGGATACGGGACTGCTGACCTGCACCAATACCGATCGCCTGTCCGCCTTTTACATAGCAAACAGAATTGGACTGGGTATATTTCAGGGTGATCAGCGCGATCTTCATATCGATCAGCGCCTCTTCGGGCACTTCTTTGTTCTTTGTTACAAAGTTTGACAGCAGCTCTTCATCAATGTTTAACTCGTTGCGTCCCTGTTCAAAGGTCACGCCGAACACCTGTTTTCTCTCGATTTCCGCAGGGCGATAAGAGGGATCGATCTGGATAACATTGTATCCGCCCTTTTTCTTTGCTCTTAAAATCTCCAGCGCTTCGTCGGTATAGCCGGGAGCGATCACTCCATCGGAAACCTCGCGCTTGATCAGCTTTGCCGTGTCTGCGTCACAGACATCAGACAGTGCAATAAAGTCACCAAAGGAAGACATTCTGTCTGCACCTCTCGCTCTTGCGTAGGCACATGCCAACGGAGAAAGCTCTCCAAGGTCGTCTACCCAGTAAATTTTTGCCAGCGTATCCGTCAGCGGAAGTCCCACGGCCGCACCAGCCGGGGAAACGTGCTTAAAAGAGGTTGCTGCCGGAAGTCCGGTCGCTTTTTTTAACTCGGAAACAAGCTGCCAGCCGTTTAATGCATCCAGGAAATTGATATATCCTGGCTTGCCGTTTAATACGGTAACAGGCAGGTCGCTGCCATCCTCCATGAAAATTCTGGAAGGCTTCTGATTCGGGTTGCATCCGTACTTTAACTGAATTTCGTTCATTTTTTCCTCCATTCCATTTTCAGTGGTTTTTGTTCACAATTCTTGTCTCGTATTTGCCGGTTTCGATGTCGATGTAGCGCACAAACAGGGAAACCTTATTTTCTTCATTCAGACTTTCCCAAACCAGCTGAGTAAAGCTGTCGATATCTCCGGAAATCGCAACCTTCTTCGGCTCGCCGGAAAAGCTCGGCAGCGGATTGCCGTCATGCATATAGGTGTGGATAAATCTGCCCTCGCCTGCTTTCGGATTTTCGTAAGCAAAGGTGTAACGCAGGCAGGAGGACGGATCGCCGTCGTCGCTCTTTAAAATGGACATTGCGAAGTTGTAACCGCCGTTTTCAATATGCAGGATTCCGGAAATACGGGGGGTGTAGTTCGGACCGTCCGGCTCAAATTCCCGGCTGCGCAGGCTCTGCTCGAAGGTCAGCTGCTTGTCCATGCCCTCATAGATCGTGTCTGTCTGGTCGCCGTTTGTAACGATCGTCTTGTTACCCAGCACGCGAACCGGTGCATAGATGATCAGGCTCGGATCCTCCAGCTTGGACGGATCAAACGCCTGTGTGCGGATGCCCTCGCCCTCCTCTACGAACACACGGTTGCGGGAATTGCTGCTTCTGCCCATAATAAAATACGCTGTTACCGCCTGTTTTCCGTCAGGGGTTTTGCCGATGACGATACCTCGTCCCGGATAGGCGTTGTTTTTCAGTTCTTCCGAAAGATTTAAAAGCTCCATGTTGTCCTCCATTTTGAAATGAATACGATAAAAAACCGCCTGAATACTCACATCATCTTCTGCTGTCAGTACCCAGGCGGTCGGTTTCTTCAAACGTGCTCCCCGTGGTGATCTCCACTAATCCGCCAGTCACACGTTTTGTGTTTGATTGTGTTAAAACAGGATACCCGCTAACGGAACATCCTATTCTATGCTATGCGGCCAATCGGTTAAAATCAGTCCGCAGAGCTGTAGTTGGGAGCTTCCTTCGTGATATGAATATCATGAGGATGACTCTCACGCAGAGCTGCTGCAGAAATCTTGACGAATTTGCCGTTTTCCTTCAGCTCTTCGATGTTTTTTGTTCCGCAGTAACCCATACCGGAGCGAAGACCGCCCATCAGCTGGAATACCGTATCTTCTACCAGACCCTTGTATGCAACACGACCTTCTACGCCTTCCGGAACGAGCTTCTTGGCGTCGGTCTGGAAGTAGCGATCCTTGCTGCCGTTTTCCATCGCAGCGATGGAACCCATGCCGCGGTAAACCTTGTATTTACGTCCCTGATACAGCTCGAACTGTCCGGGGCTCTCATCACAGCCTGCAAACATGGAACCCATCATGCAGACGCTTCCGCCTGCCGCGATTGCTTTGGTGATTTCACCAGAATACTTGATACCGCCGTCTGCGATGATCGGGATACCATATTCTCTTGCAACTGCGTAGCAGTCCATGATAGCTGTGATCTGAGGAACACCGATACCTGCAACCACACGGGTTGTACAGATAGAACCGGGTCCGATACCAACCTTAACGGCATCTGCACCTGCTTCGATCAGTGCTCTGGTCGCTTCTCCGGTTGCAACGTTGCCCGCAATTACCTGCAGATCCGGATATGCTTCCTTGATCATGCGCAGGCAGCGCAGTACGTTTTCAGAATGACCATGTGCGGAATCCAGAACAATAACGTCAACCTTGGCTTCTGCCAGAGCTGCCACACGATCCAGAACATTGGCAGTAATACCAACACCTGCACCGCAGAGCAGACGTCCCTGTGCATCCTTTGCTGCAAGAGGATATTTGATCGTCTTCTCAATATCCTTGATCGTGATCAGGCCCTTCAGATTGAAGTCCTTATCAACGATCGGCAGCTTCTCTTTTCTTGCCTTTGCCAGAATCTTCTTTGCTTCTTCCAGTGTGATACCTTCGGGAGCCGTAACCAGACCTTCACTGGTCATGGATTCTTTAATCTTCTTGGTAAAATCTGTCTCGAATTTCAGGTCGCGGTTGGTAATGATGCCGACCAGCTTTTTGCCCTCTGTGATCGGGACACCGGAAATACGGAATTTTGCCATCAGCTCATTGGCATCTGCAAGGGTATGCTCCGGGGATAACGAAAAAGGATCTGTAATGACGCCGTTCTCAGAACGTTTTACCTTGTCCACCTCATCGGCCTGCGCCTCAATGGACATATTCTTATGGATAATACCGATACCGCCCTGTCTGGCCATTGCGATCGCCATTCTATGTTCTGTAACGGTATCCATTCCCGCACTCATCAGCGGAATGTTCAGCTTGATCTTTTTTGTCAACCAGGTAGTCACGTCGACCTGATTGGGAATTACCTGAGAGTATGCCGGCACCAACAGCACATCGTCAAAGGTAATGCCTTCGCCAATAATCTGACCCATCTTCTCTCCTCCTGCGTATTTTAACTGTCAATTCAATGAAAACTGCCAGTAAATACACTACTGACAGTTCGTTTGAGGCAAGTGTAACAGAATTAAAACTCTGTGTCAATCGAAAAATACTTTTCTGGGCGCAACAGACTGAAGCGCTTTTACCATGGCCTCGCTGGGCTCAAAAATGATCTTGCGGTCTCCGCTGTAGATCATCACATAGCGTCTGTCCGGCTGCCCGGCAACGCCGCTGGAATAGTCCGTCACCTTAAGCTGACGATTCTTCATGTTGTCCAGATGCCAGGAGTTGATCGGTGCAAAAATCTCCATACTCTCTGTTTCAAACTTCTCGACTTTTTTCCGTTTGGTTTTGTTTAAAATCTTGTCGACGGAAATCTCCTTATCCACGTACAGATATTCAAACTCCACGCTGGCATTGAGCGAAGTAAAATACGCTCCGATTCCGGCTGCTGCCACTCCGAGCCACATCAGGGCATTCAGCATGCTAAGCAGGAAAAAAATCACCGCCAGGACAATCAGAAAAACCTGCAGTGCTTTCATCGCACTGGACGGTTTTTTCGCCACCAGACATTCTACATAGCTTTCATTCATATTGCTTTACCACCTTCGTATTTATTCCCCATCCCGGGAAGCTCAGGGTTTTGAAAGGTCTGTCCTTTTGACAGTGCTCCCTTTTTCAAACCGATAAAGCTATCATAGTACAGAATTCGCTTTTTTTCAAGGTATCCCAGGGACTTATCCGGTAGTTTAGAAAATTTTCACTTTTCTATCACAATGCTTTCATTGACTTCCCAAAATCAAACGGCTATGATAAATATCAGCGCATGAATCTTTCCATACTATCGAAACGATCGAACACAGGATACCGGCACCAGATTTTTCCGCATGCCGCAAAATACAGGATTCAAAACCGAACTACAGGGAGGCACTCAATGGCAACAGGCAATTCCGTCCATGACGAAGTTAAGGAACAGCAGCAAAAATTAAAAGGGAAACCCTTCAAGGAAAAATGGGCTTATTTCTGGGAATATTATAAAATCCAAACGATCGTGGTGATCGCGGTTCTCGCCTTTGCGGGAAACCTGATTTACACCTTTGCGACGCGCAAGGATACCGTCATGGAAGCAGCCTTTGTCAACTGCTACATGAATACCGAGGTCGACTCCGACACGATGATCGCCGATTTTGAGCAGTATGCTGACATCGATACCTCCAGCGACTGTGCCGCAATCAACCGGGATATGAATGTTGATTATGAAAATACTGACCAGTATTCCTATGCAAATATGCAGAAAATCATCGCGATGATATCCGGCAAGACCTTAGATGCCCTCATCACAGATGATACCTATATGGATCACAATCTCGAAGCCGGTCTGTTCTGCGACCTGCACCAGTATTTTACCGACGAGGAGCTGGCACAGTACGGCGATCAGGTTATATACAAGGATCTTCCTGATGACAATACCGACGGGGAAATCCCCATCGGCATCAGCGTCAGCAGATCCAAATATCTGCTGACAGATCGGGCAAATGCATGGTTTACCATCCCTGCCAACTGCCAGCACCCGGAAAATGCGAAGAAATTTTTAGAGTTTATGCTTGAGCCGTAACACTCGCTGCTTCATACGACATGTAAAAATTCCGCGTAAGCAGCCAGAACGCTGCCCACGGCAAAAATCCCCGCCGCCACAGCCTGAATCGCTGTGACAGCGGGGATTTTGTTACTCAAAGCGCACCATGCGCACTTTTCACTCATTTTTCAGAATCAATTCCATCAACGTGTTCCCTTTTCCCTCCGGGTCATAGCTCTGCCACGCGATCACGCGGCCATGAGGCGACAGATACAGCATCTGTCCGTTCATACCGCCCTTGCAGTGCCCTCCGTTTTCCATCTTTGCAAGCTCATATTCCCGCTCAAAAACAAGCTCGACCCACTCTTTCGAAAGCAGATGCTTTCCTTCAAATGTGCCACCGTTTTGATAGACCTCGCCAAGCTTTGCCATGTCCTCTGTGCGCACATACATGCCGGTCGCTCCAATCGGATACCCCATCGGACACTTTGAAAAAGCCGCCTCCCTTACATGCAGCGGCATCAGCAGGCGCGGGCGCAGAAAGTCGTCCAGCTTTTCTCCGGAAAGCTCCGTCACAACGCGGGACAGCAGATAATATGCACCGTCGCTGTACTGATAGTCCACGCCCGGCCGCGCCGGAACCGGACGTTCAAACGCGAGCTTTAAAAAAGCCTCCGAACCAAACTGCGTCATATCATAATTATCGATATCCAGAAAATCCTCCGTCACGCCGATTCGGTGCCGGATCACATGATCCAGCGTCACTTCTTCCCATTGCGGATCATAGCGCTCCGGCAGCTTTTTCCGAAACAGATCGCAGATCTTATCGTCTGGCTTCCAAAGTCCCTGATCGTATAAAAAGCCAAGCGCCGTCACGGTAAACACCTTCGTAACGGAATAGATGTCGTTGCACGGATTGTCCGGCACAAAGCTCCATGTCGTGCGCTTTCCGTGCTCCGACTCCGTCAGCCAGAACAGCGGAAGATTCAGCCCACGGATTTCCTCCAGAATTGTTTCTATCATGTTATTTTTCCTTTTCTTTAATGTAGTGCGACACGCCGAGCTGCCATATCACATTGTGGGCACCTTGTCCTCGCCTGCGGGCGCAAGGCTCCACTCCACCTGCTTTTCCCCGTTTTCCAGAAGCTCCCAGCTCACCGAAAGGATTCCATCCGGCGTCTGGATACTGCCCTTTGCCCAGGTCAGCTGCCGCTGGCTGCTGAGACGGATTTCGTAAGAAAAATGCTGCGCGGACGCGGGCACGGCTGGCGGCTGCAGTTCGCCGTCGAGCGGCTTCAATGCCTGTGCTGGCGGTGCAGTAACGTCCGGCTGCGCAGGGTTGACAACGGGCGGCTGCGCCGATGGAAAACAGTTGTTCCAAAAGCATCGACGTGCCGAAAATTCCGGTATCAAAACGTCCGAGCGCTTCATATTTTTCGACCAGATGCTTTTTCGTCCGCTCATCCCCAAGCCCAAGTGCCAGTCCATAGGCGTTGCCTGCTGCCCTTCCTTCGCAGAAATCTCTGGTTTCCGGATCGAAGTAAGCATCAAGAAAAGCATTTTTGACATTCTTTTCCCGCTCTGCAAATCGAATTAGCAGTTTATTATTCATTTTTTCTGAAATTTGCATCATTTCCTGCAATCCATGCAAGTAGTAGAACGTATTGATAAATGCCTCCGGCAGCTGCTCCTTTTCCTCTGATGCCGGGAAGCACCAGTCGCCCAGACACCAGCCGCCCTCCTCTTCGCGGACCACAAGTCCCTTTTCACTGTGGGCATCCATATAATCGAACCAGCGCAGGATCGCGTCATAGCCCTGCACAAGCAGGCTGTCGTCCCCATAAATTTTTGCCCATGCGAGCGGAACCATTTTTCTGCCATCGTACTCCCCAATCAGGACCGGATAAAGCTTTCGGATCACACGATCCGGCGGACAGGTCTGCTCTTCTAAAAGGGTTTCCGGTGCATGAACCGGCTGTGCTGGCTTCCAACCGGATAAATCAGCGCCCGGATCCTGCCAGCCTTCCGGCTCTTTCCGCAAATCCCGCACCTCTCCCAAAAAGAGGTTGTTTTTCAGCAATCCGCCCGGATGCCACAATGTCTGCCGGTCGCTTTCAATCCATTCCTGTCTTCCGTCTGCATCCGTCAACGTCAGCTCAAACCAAAGCTTCGGCAGCCCGAAAATAAATTTTCCTTCGGCAATCCGCTCTGTCTGATGATACCAGCCATTGCCCAGTCGTACTGCAAGTACGTTTTCTCCTGCCTTTAAATATGGAAGTAAGTCAAAGCTTAAATACCGGCAGCGATGTGCGCTGCGCTCCTCCCATACCGGATACGTTGTTTCACAGCCGAGCACCGACGCGTAGTCTGTCATCGCCGGCATCAGCTCCTGATCGCTGATCTTTTTTCCATTGATATAGAATAGAAAATACCCCAATCCGCAGATTTCCAGACGGGCGCTTTGAAAGCGCTCTGTCCTATCCAGCCAGAAGCTTCTTCGAAACAGCGGCGCTTCACAGCCTGCGCCGCCGCAAATCCAGTGTTCTTTTTTCAATCTTGATTCCCTCCCGCAACCCTTGCCGCCCCAATATCAGAAAACATGCCGCCCTGCCATCTGCTTAGATGATAGAACGGCATACGCACTCTTCTAAATATTGGAAGCCTGTTTATTACTGACTTACTGTCATTTTCCCCAGGATTTCTTCTACTTCCTCTACACTCATCAGGAGGTCTTCCGCTATTTTGGATACAGAATCGCCTTTTTGATACTTTTTAGTTACCAACTCGACCGTTTTTTGATTAGATCCTTCCAGGCGTCCCTCTAAGCGTCCCTCTAAGCGTCCTTCTTTACGTCCCTCTTCCAGTCCTTCCTCGCGTCCTTCTTCTTGACCTTTCCTACGTCCCTCTTCCAGCCCCTTCTCCATGGCTTCCTGAAAAATCTCCTTCGACCGATAATTCAACACTTTTCCTCCCATAACTTCTGTAACCTCCTTCTCCACATTGTCATATTTCGACGCCAGTTTTTCCACTACATTATTCGCCAGTTCACACAACGCGCCGCCGGTAATTGGCTTCATACGCCCGCTTTGGCACTCCTGATCCAGCCGTGCAGCTACGTTCTCATATTCCATCCGCAGACTGCGAAGCCGTTTTTCATCTCCATTAATTTTTCGAAATTCTTTTTCATACCGAAAAATATAAAACGGGATCAGCATCCACAGCTGTTTTTCAAAAATTTCGTTCAAAGTATAATTTTTTACTTTCAAAATCGGAATTTCGTAAAATATTTCCTTTTTCCCAACGCAAATACAAATCTTCAACTCATCCGGCGTGTTCGAATTGCTCCTCAGATAGATCACTGCAGAATCCGGAAAGTTCACATACAGCACGCCGTCCCGGTATTCCTTATTCATCAAAGCAATCTGCGCATCATATTCCCACATCCGAATTTCCATCGTCCCATCCGCTGTGCTCTGGCATTCCAGATGATACCGTTTGGAAATTCCCTTTAAAGAAATCAATGTCAGGTTGGAATCCGTAACCCGCTTCTCCTTTTTCCCCTCCGGATTCCTCAAAAAAATCTCGTTCTCATTCGATACCACTACTTCCCGCCCGGTATAATTCGTGCCGAACAGCTCGTTAATCAGCGGAACCACCAGCTCTGGGCAATCCTGCAGCAGCGTGCGGAAAGTGTCATCATAAGGTGTATTGATTGTCTCCATCTTTTGCCTTTCTGATACATTCATCATATACCAGGAAGACTTCTTTCTGCAAGGTCTTCCCGATATCTCCATCTGTTCCTTATTCGGTTTTTGTCTGATAGAAATCTCTGGTCGATCCGACCTTGAAAAAAAGATTTTAGATTCTACGGCAAGGGCGGCTCTCCCTCTGCAAAAGCCGCCTGCCATAATAGAATATATTTAATATAAACGATATTTCGAAAAAAATCAACAGCAACTGCTGTCTGCGTAATTTCATATTCTTTTTCCCGTGGTCAGGCACTAAATGGCTCTTCAATTTTTAAATGTATTCTGATTACCAATAGTGAAGAGACTGTCCTTGATTGTGAAGGCATTCGTATTGAAGTGATTCCAATCTGGAAATGGCTGTTGATGAATGATTTTATAAAGTAAATGAACCAGCAAGGGGTGGGAAAATCCACTTTTTTTCTCACCCCTTACGACTTCTAGCAATACATCATATTTAAAATCTTAGTATCTGCTCCCGTTTCACGCACCGCAGCATTTTTATCTCTGTACCGCGATTTTCCGATCCGCAAGCTGAATCATACTTTCTTCATGCGAAACATAAATCATCGTCCGATCGAAATTTCGAACAAAATCCATCAACCATTGTTTTGCCGCCTCGTCCAGGTGGTTCGTCGGCTCGTCCAGAATCAACACCTCTGCATTTCGTAAAAGCGCCCGCGCAATCGCGATTTTCTGACATTCGCCGCCGGACAGTTCCGATTTTTCTCCACCAACCATGCGGTCTGCCAGATGGACGATTCCAACACGTTCCAGGACCTGATCGACTTTTTTCTCAGAAACCTCCTGTCCCAGCTTCACATTTTCCCGTACAGTCCCCTCAAAGAGGAACGGAACCTGTTCCACAAAAGCACATTTTTCCCGCCATTTTGCAGGATTTAAGCTGCCAAGCTCCTTTCCGTTGATCAGGATTTCGCCCTGATAGCCCGGGTACAAGCCGAGCAGGAGCTTTAACAGCGTTGATTTTCCGGTTCCGTTTTCGCCGCAGATCACGTTTTTTTCATGCATTGCGATCTGCTCGCAGCAGTTTTTCAGGATGTCGTTTTTTCCGTCATACGAAAACGTCACGTTCCGAAAAGTGATCGATGTAACCTCCCCGACCGTTTCTCCATCCGTTCTTTCCTGAGCCTCATAAAAAACAGAAATCCGCTGCACCAGATTTTTGCAGATCGGAAGCTGCTTGACGATTTCCAGCACATATCCGGCTTCGGTCTGAAACACATAGTAAAATCCGATCATGGCGGTGACGCTCTCTACGCCCATTTTACCCGAAGAAATTGCGATTGCTGATGCCGCCAGAAGCACCAGCATGCAGAACGAATCCATTCCGCCCAGAATATTTTTCTGCCAGGTTTCGAGCTTCGCTTTTTTGACAAAAAGCGTTTCCAGATAGTCCTTTTGCAGACGCTTTAACCGCGCCAGCTCATCACTTTGCAGACTATAAAGGCAAAGTTCCACCGGTTTTTCCAGCATCTCCTGCTCGAGATTCCGCATCTTTGTCCGACTTTCCCGCTCCAGCCTGTCGTATTCTTCTGTTTTTTCCCGGAAAAATACGGGGACGAAAATTCGAACACAACAGACTGCTGCGACGAACAGTGTAAACCATCCCATCACCGGAACCATCTGCCAGAGCAGATAGATCACGACAATCGGCACGGAAACCAGATACATTCCGGTCGTATTCCAGTAAATTCCCAGCTGTGTCTGATCTTCTTCCAGGCGAAACTGTGCATCGCTCCCCCGCAGTCCGACTGCCGCCGCATAGGTTTTATTCAAATATCGGTTGAGCACCGCCCGTTCATGGTTTAAGGACGCCCGAAACATCAGCAGCTCTCCCATCGTCGAGCATGCAAGCGGCAGCGTTACGGAAATCGCCACGCAGATTAAAATCTGCCAAAGGCAGCCAAGCCCTTTTTGAATTTCATTATTTAAAATGTATGCCGAGAACACGCCCAGCATCCTCGCGGAATACGCGACCGCAACCTGGCTGACAATCAGCTGCAACGAATAAAAAAGAATCGAACTCCAGTACGCTTTTGTGCAGTCAGCGGCGATCTGTCTGTAAATCCTGTTCTTATACATAAGCCAGCCCTCCGTTCTGCAGCTTCCAGCAAACCGCATTCACCGCTTCAAATACACTGTCATGGCTGATGACCACGACGCCCCTGCCCCGTTGTGCAATCCACTCTGCCAGAGTTTTGCGTCCGGCGTCGTCCAAATGGTTCGTCGGCTCGTCCAGAATCAGGAGCGTTGCATCGCCGGAAAATGCCAGCGCCAGATAAAACTTCTTCCGCTGCCCTTCCGACATCTCAGCGAGCGGCTTTTCGCAAAACTCGTCGAAATCCTCGCCCAGTTGGGAAAGGCGCTGCGCAAACGCGCGCTCGCGTACAGTCACTGCTAAGAGCATCTGCCCTGCCGTCAAATCAAAGACCGGCGCTTTCTGCGGCAGATAAAAAATTTCCGATGGGAACAGCGTTTTGTCAAGCTGTCCTGTCGCGCTCCCGAGCACGGAAATCTCTCCGGACTGCGGTGTTTCCATGCCGAGCAGCAGTTTGATCAGCGTGGATTTTCCAGCGCCGTTCTCGCCCCGGATGATGTGGTTTTGAGTTAAGTCCATGCGGGCGGTGACATTTTTCAAAACTGGCTTATCGTAAGAAAAGGAAACTCCGCGCCATTCGATTTCCATGCGGGTGGGTAACGCTGCGCTCGGGGCACTTGCATTCTCCCACTCCTCCAGGCGTTTTTGTGCGCGGCTGCTTTCCACAAACCGCGGATAGATTTCGAACGCGCTTTTGACCGCAGCATATATGTTGCCGGACAGCGCAATCGCCTGGATGCCGGTTTCGAGGTTGGTTTTTCCGAACAGGACGAAAACGCCGATCAGGCAGTAGGTTCCGTATTTCAGGACGTGATCCAAAACCGCATACATACCGACTTCCGAACGGTTGGCAAAGATCGAGTTGCTTCCAATTTTTATATACGCCTGAAACAGCTCTTCCAGATGTGAAAGCCACCAGTCCTTCAGCTGATAGAGCTTGATCGTCATAAAGCCCTGAAATGCGGAAACCGTGTAATCCGTAATTTTTCCTTCGATTTCCCGGCAATTGTCGTAATTGACCTGAATATATTTTTTTACCAGAAGCGGCGGAATGACCTGCAGAAGCGAAATCAGAATTAGGCAGATTCCGACCAACGGATTTTTCCAGCAAAGATAGCCGCCGAACAAAACTGCTTCCGCCAGCGAAGCTGCAAACATCGGTCGATGTTCTGTCATCAGCTCCGTCACCGCGTTGAAATCGTCTTTCATATTTTCCAGATTTTTCCCAAGCCCGGAATGATATAGCTTTTCAAAGGAATTGGCAAAAATCGTCCGATACTGCTTCATTTTGCACGCCTGAACCGCCTGTTCCTTTTCTTTTCGGAACGCGATTTCCAGCCTGCCGTAAAAATACGTATAACAAAACACGATTGCCAGAATGCCTGCTGCCGTCGTCAGAACGCTCTTCGTCTTCCCCGCAAGCGCGTTCGTTACCTCCGTTGAAATCAAAATCGGGATGAGGATTCCATACGGAAGATGAAGCAACTTTAAAAACAGCGACTTTCGTGCCGTCTGTTGTAATTCCCTCTTGTACATGACTTTCTCCTTCAAAAATATAGTACTTATATAAACATATTGCCGGGCTGCAATATAACATGCAGCCCGGCTTTCTGACGTTTTACGCTGCCCGGCAGTTCAGCGCTGATGCACCGGATTACCTGCCGGAACGACAAACTTCTGAGTTTGATCAGGGACTGAGTTTGATCGGTCTGACCCCGACCGGTTCCTTTTTTATTACTGACTTACTGTCATTTTCCCCAGGATTTCTTCTACTTCCTCTACACTCATCAGGAGGTCTTCCGCTATTTTGGATGCAGAATCGCCTTTTTGATACTTTTGGGAGTCTGCCCACGTTTCACGCATATCCCCGCCTCTGCTTCTCCCACATTTTCCAGTAGCGTCCCTTTTGCGCCAAAAGCTCCTGATGGCTGCCGCACTCTGTAATCCGTCCATGCTCCATGACATAGATTCGATCCGTCAGTGCCGTCACGGAAAGCCGGTGCGAAATCACGAGCACGCCCTGATCGGGATGTCCCTGCAACAACGTTTTGTTAAACGCATCCTCCGCAAACGGATCAAGTGAAGCCGCCGCTTCATCCGCAATCAGAAACTCCGTGTTATAATAGCAGGCGCGCCAGCGCAATCTTCTGTTTCTGTCCCTCTGAAAACAGGAAACCGTCCTCGCAAAATTCCCGCAACACCTGTTTTTCGACCGGAACAGAGGTCCCCTTTCGATACAAACCGCTCTCGCACAACGCGTCCGCAGCCCGGCTCTTATCTGCGTTTTCGGAAAGCGCCACATTCTCCGCCAAAGACGCCGCATACAGCAGATTTCCGGCAAACAGCACCGTGAAATGCTTTCGACATTCCTCCCATTCTGCCTTTGTTGAAACGGCTGCTCCATCCGCCAAAACCGCTCCGCTGTCCGTTTTTCCAAGTCCAAGCAAAACCTTGATGAACGTCGTTTTTCCAGCGCCGCTGTCTCCGACCAGTGCGATCTTTTCGCCCTTTTTCACCCGAAAACAGATATCCTGCAGAACCTTTTTCTCCCCGTATCCGAAATCGACATGCTCCATCGAAATCTCTGAAATCGTCCTACTGTCCGCTGCCATGGATTCCTGGTTTTTGTCATTCGACACTTCTCCGTTTTGTTCGCAAAAAACAAAAAATCCGTCGATGTATTCGGCATACTCCCCGGCTCTTCCCGCCATCTGCTCAAACAGCACGGACAGCGTATACAGGATGATGTGCGTCCCGTTCAAAAACGCCGCAAAATCGTCCAGTCCGATCGTCTTTTTCCAGAAAAAACAATACCCCAGATACGCGATCATCAAACAGTCGATAAACAGAAAATCGCTCCCGATCTCCCGCCCGAACGCAATTGGAAAAATACGTCGATTCCACTGTTTCGTCTGCTCCGCCTTTTGCGAAAAGCTGTCCTGATCCCGTTTTACGAAAAATGGCAGGCAGCCCAGAATCCGCCCCTCTGCTGCATATTCCTTTCGCAGAAAAATCCGTAAATAGTTCTGGTGCAATGCATCTTTTTTGTTCTGTTCATCCCGCTTTGCGTTCGTTTTTTCCACCAGACTTTTGACACAGAAACGGCTTGCCACAAACGCCAGCAAAACGAACACAACGATCATCTGATCCATGCGGATATAAATGACGACTGCAACCGCTCCTGCCAGAAAACTGCCGAACAGCTGCCGGTAAAATTCCAGCGTTTCTTCCATCTTCGTCTGCGTAAACTGCAACGCCCTGCGGTATCCATGAAAATACGCTTCGTCGTTATATTTTCTGCAATCTGCGTCCAGCATGATCCGGTACAGCCTACGGTTTAATTTGTATTCCAGCCGTTCCTTCCACTGCGGATAAACCCGTTCAAAATACCAGTGCCACAAAAAGCTCACTGACAGCTGGTACACGAGAAATCCTCCCAGCACCCACGCTGCCCGTATCAGATCACGCCCCATCAGCGCGCCGATCATCCATTTCAAAACAAGGACATTCGCCAGCACATCCGCCAGGTCATATGCGCCCGTCAGCACAATTTCCAGTAAAAACAGCCCCGGTGCATCCAGAAAGCGGAGCTTCTGCAGCCGCAGATGACTTTTCAACCCGTTAAACCGCATCGTTTTCCCCCTCCTGTGCAAAATACTGCCGTCGCTGCGTCGTAAACATCCTGCAGTAGTCCCCCTCTGTTAAACAACGTAATTCTCCGCCTGTGCTTTCCACATCCGGCTGTAAAGCCCGCCTGCCGCAAGCAGCTCTTCATGCGTTCCAGCTTCGGCAATCCGTCCTTTTTCCATCACCAAAATCCGGTCAGCCAGGCGTGCAGAAGCGAGCCGGTGTGTTACGATCACCGCTGTTTTTCCCTTTACCATCTGTAAAAATTTCTCATACACAGCGCTTTCTTCCACCGGGTCGATCGCCGCAGTCGGTTCGTCCAGCACAATCAGGTCATGCTCCCGGTACTGTCCCCTCGCAATCGCCACCTGCTGCCAGAGCCCTCCGGACAGGTCGATTCCCTCAAACTCCCGCGACAGCATCAGTTCGCTGCACTGCGCAACTGCTTCCGGCTTTAAGCCCGTTCGCTCCAGCAGCGGTTTTACCGGCGCATTCTTTTTCGGGTCGCTGATCGTCACGTTGTCCTGCAGCGTCATCTGGTATCTCATGTAATTCTGGAACACGGCAGAGCGCCCGATACAGCCGTCCTGCGTGGCTTCCTGTTCCGCGCCGCACGGCTGCGTCACTGCTCCATCCTCCACTGTCACAGCCCCTTGTGTCGGCGGGTACAGCCCCAGAATCAGTTTTGCCAACGTCGATTTTCCCGCTCCGTTCTCCCCGACAATTGCCAGGTGCTCTTTTTCCGGGATCGTCAGGTTCAGCTGCTCAATCGAAGGCTCCTTCGCACTCGGATAGGTAAACGAAACATCCGAAAACTGCATCGCTTTCCCCATCCGCGGCACGTCCTTCCAGCTCCTGCCCGGGTCTTTTTCCAGGAATGCCACATAGTTCTCCACCGCCGGCAGACTGCCTACTGCACTTCCAAGAAATCCACAGACCAGTGCAAATACCATGTCAAATAACGAATTTAACGCATAGTATACTGCCGCAAATGCACCGACCGAGATGCTTCCCTTTAAAACGCTCACCACTAAAATCAGCACCGCGCCCAGATACCCAATCATCCCGACCGTCTGGTTGATGGCATCCAGCCCGTTCGCCTTTGTACGGACTGCCGCCTCTTTTCCACACAGCTGCTTCTGTTCGGTTTTCATCTTTCCAAAGAAAAACGGCACAGCGCGCAGCACCCTCGTCTCCTTGATAAATGCAAGGTCTGTCAGGCACTTCCGGTAGCCCTGATATTTCCGTCTGACCGGCGCTGCCGTATCTTCATAGCTATAAAAAATATTTCTCTGCATGTACAGTGTCACGATGGACGGCACAAACGAAATCACGATACATAACAGCAGCACCGGGTTCAGGGATGCCGCATAAATCGCAAAAAATACCAGATACGGCGGAACCATGTCGATGATGCCGATCATATGGAACATGAAAACATTCGCATCGTCCCGCCCAGCCTGCGCCTTCTGGATTTCATCCAGCGACTCGTTCTGCTCGAATGCCAGCGGGAAAAGCTTCGAAATTTTCTCGTTAAATTCATAACGATACGTCTCGTCACAGATTTCCAGAAATTCCGTCAGCGCATAGTTAAACAGCGTATTCAACAGCTGGTAGCCGATAATCCCACACACATAAAAAGCTGTCGCGGCGATCAGCGCTGCCTCAAACCGTCCCTTTCCAACAGAAGCGATCAGCTCATTCACAAAATTCGAAAGCAGCAAGGTATTTGCGCCCATCACGACTGACTGCGAAATGCCCAGCACATTGATCAGAATAAACCGCAGCGGCGCTGCATGGAACGCCATCGGGAACATGACGCGCACGGTATGAAAAAAGCTTCTTTTTTTCACAGATACCACCTCCTCTGCGTTTCGTACATTTCGCAATAGATGCCGTTTTGTGCCATCAGGTCTTCATGGGATCCCTGCTCCATCGCCTTTCCGTCCTCAATCGCAATAATCCAGTCGCACAAAGATGTGGCGCCCAATCGGTGCGTAATCATAATCGTTGTTGTATACTGATACAGCTTCAAAAACTTCTGGTAAATCTGCTGCTCCCGTACCGGATCGATCGCCGCGGTTGGCTCGTCCAGGATTTTCAGCTCTGCATCCTGATAATACAGGCGCGCCATCGCAATCCGCTGCCACTCGCCGCCGGACACATCCACGCCATCCTCCGCGATTTTCCCGAGTACCGTGTCCATGCCCTGCGGCAGCTTTTCCAGCACATTGTCCAGCTCGGAGGTTTCCGCCGCTTTGGCAATTTTTGCCCGCTGCCCTGCATCCGCGCCGGGCGCGATATTATCCGCTACCGAGACCGGATACTTCGCATAATCCTGAAACAGCACGCCGAACAGCTTCCAGACCTGTTCCCTTGAGAATGTCTCGATCTTTTCCCCGTTTAACAAAATTTCTCCGGAATCCGGCTCATACAACCGTAAAATCAGCTTTACAATCGTCGATTTGCCACAGCCGTTGCGCCCAACGAACGCGTAATGGTGTCCCTTTTCGATCCGAAAGCACATATCCTTTAACACCATCGCTTCGGTGTTCGGATAGTGGAACGAAACGTGGGAAAATTCCAGCGACTCAAACGAAAGCGCTGCGCTACTGTCCGGTTTTTCCTCATATTCCGGCAGCTCCAAAATACGTTTCATGTCGCCCAACAGCTGTCTGCCCTGCTCCATCTCCTTGAGCATTCCCGGCAACTGCCAGGTCAGGTTCTGCGCCATTGCCATAAAGGACGCCACCAGCGAAACGAAAACACCGACGGAAGTATTGCCCTGCACAACCGGGAAAATCAGCGCAAAGATCACCAGAATCGACAGCGCGATCGCCAGAAATCCGCCCATGTTCATGCCGATGAACCACCAGCGTCTCGCTTTCCGCTCCCGCAGCCTTGCGATCTGTCTTTCTTTTAAGAAAATCCCATTGACCCAATCGCCAAACCCGAACAGAACCCGTTCATTTGCCGCGTCGCGGTTCCCCAGAATTTCTTCCGCGTAAGCTGCTTTCCGCTTTCCGAGCGTAACCTCTTTTTTCGCCTCATACTGCTTCTGCCCGCCTTTTACCGCAAAGAACCCGAAGCCGACCAGCAGCACCACGATGACTGGCGAAATCCAGACCGGAGCCTGCGTAATCAGCCACACGACCAGACAGCCGTTGGAAATCAGGAAGCAGACCATCGAAAAGCCGCTTTCCAGGACGCCGTTTAGCACCTCCTCCGGGTCTTTCGACACCCGCTCCAGCGCGTCCTGAATCTCTGTATTCTCCAGAAATCCATACGGAATCCGCGAAATTTTCCCGATCATCCGCTCGTCCAGATACGGAAAGAGCACTTTCCGCTGGTGAATCCGCATCCAGGTATCCAGATTTCCGCCCAGACGCTGGCACAGGATCAAAGCTCCCAACAGGCAGGCGTCGCGGATCGCCTCCTCCATCCGCTGATTTAACACCAGGTCGATAAACCGCGCGCTGACCAGCATTGTTAAAAACGGCAGCAATGCAGATACGATTTTTTCAAGGAATCTCCCAACTACCAGAAACTTCCCCGGCGCATGCCGAAACGACATGCCAGTTTCCCCTTGTTTCATTTGTGCAGTCCCCCTTACTAAATTTTCTCCCTTCTCATCCAATCTGTTCTATCTGCGCATCCTTTAAAAGAATCCTCTTATCGTGAGTAATCACGATGTACTTTTTGTCCATGCTTTCAAGCAAACGCCGGATATCTTCGATATTTGCCCCATCCAGATTCGATACCGGCTCATCCAGCACGACATATGCCGTATCCCGCATCAAAATTCCGCACAGAGCCAGGCGTTGCCGCTGTCCGGTCGATATGCTTTTGGCATTCACTTTCGTATCCATTCCCTCCGGCAATGCCATCACCGTCTCAAACAGGTTGGCCTTCTTTAAATAGTCCTCGTAAAAGCGATCTTCTTTTCCCGGAGCAGCAAGCTGGAAATTCTCCCGGATCGTCAAATCCAAAATCGGAAAATCCTGCGGCAGATAGGCATATCCGTTTATCAGGGATTCCTCCGAAATCTTCTTTAACTCTACCCCATTACAGAGAAAACTCCCCCGATAGTCCCGGTATAAACCAAGCATTATTTTGGTAAACGTCGATTTTCCAGCCCCTTTTTCGCCGATCAAAAACAGATTCTTTTCTCCGGAATATTCGAGATTTTGCAGATGCAGCCCTACTTTTTTGCCGTAAGCATACGACAGCTGTGTGACTTTCCATTCTAGCTTGTCCACATCGATCTTTTCCTTCTGGCTTTCTTCTGTCTCCCTACCGAAATAGGGTTCAATCCGTTCAAATCCGGCTCTGCATTTCTTCAGCTCTCCGATTCCTCTGCCGATTCCTCTGCCCATTACTCTGAAAATAGACATGAAAGCGGTGATATTGGTAATCAGCGCCAGCATCATGCCAATTGTAAACTCATGGAACAGGACTCCCACCAAAAACAGTGGCAAATACGTCTGCAAAAAGCCGATACCATACTCAAACACTGAGGTAATCACTTGCCACTTACACTGTTCCAAATTCGAATCCAGATAAGCCCGATACAGGTCTTTCCATTTGCTTTTCAAACAGGAAAAACGGAAAAAAGAACTGTATTCCCTGCTTTCATATCTTTGTATCAAAACATCGTTGAGGAGCGCATTATAGTCCTGAATTTCCCGCTGATACTTTCCCAGCCGCGGGCTTACCAGCACCCGATAAAGAATCAACACACAGCCCAGAGCCGTCAGGCTGAGCCCGATTACAACGTTCGTCCCATAAATATAAACGATGGCTCCCGCCGATACTGCGATCTGAGCGAAAAGCTGATCGAGCTGCGTATAAAAATCCGATGCCAGCTGCAAATCCGAATAGCAGGCGCTGTAAATTTCAGAATCCCTGGTTCCCCGCTGACTTTCATAGGGCTGCTTCCATATATGATGGAAGATGTTCTGCATATTTTCATATTGTCTTTTATACATAAAAATACTCTTGCCGTATTGCAGGAGATATTCTGCCAGCCCAAGGCAGCAAATAAGGCAAAGCATTCCCAAATACTGCGGCAAATAGGAACCGATTTCCCGTTCGATGATATCGTCCACCAAATTTTGCATGATTTGAGCCGACAGCCACACAAGAATCCCTTTTATGGCACTGTCGATCAAAACGATTGCAAAATAAGGAAGATTATACCCCCCATAAATAGAGAAAATACTTTTTTTACTCATAATGTCCCCTGTTTTAATGTTCCGTCCTCCAGTATGTAGCACGCATCCATCCTTCTGCACAGCTCTTCATCATGGCTTGCCACGATCACGCAGAGGGACTTCGACAATTCTTCTATCTGATTTACAACTTCCTTCTTTGTATTCTCATCCAGCGATGCAGTCGGTTCATCCAAAACCAGCAGGACGCTCTTTTTGGCCGCCGCACGGGCGAATCCGATCAGTTTCTGTTGTCCTCCGGAGAAATTACTTCCGTTTTCGTCAACTACCGTGTTTATTTCTGATTCTAAGAACTGGTTGATTCTGGGCGCATCGGCAAACAACGCCGACCGTTCCGACTCCAGAAAGATATTTTTTTCCACCGTATCTTCCACAAAAAAAGAATTGGTGCTCAGATAAGAGACGGCATCCGGCACAAACGCCGGGAAAAATCGTTGATTGTAAACAATCGTCCCCTTCTTCGGTCCATATAAGCCGGAGATCACTTTTAACAGAGTACTCTTTCCCTCGCCGGACATCCCCTTTATGGCAATCGAACCGGTAACGGGTATTGTCATATCGATCTGCGACAGGACAGGCTTATCCCCGTAAGAAAAGGATAGCTGCTGCAATAAAATCAAATGATCTTCAATATCCCTGCGTTCATAAACAACCGGCTCTTCTTCCTCTTCTTCGATCACCTGCAACACATTCCTGACCACCGGCTCAGCCCCACGAAAATCCTTATACATCTGAATCAGCTGAAATACGGAAGGAACTAAAAAGCTGGAAAAAATTGCCGTTGAAACCGCAATCCCGCCGGGCGTAATCTCGCCCCGCCGATACAGCAATACAGCGTATATCAGCACGACCAGTTTGATCCCATTTTCCAACAAAAATTGCACCCAGGAAAATCCGGCCTTTTTCCTTTCCAGGCTCTTCTGCGAAGCGCAGATTGTCCCATTTTTTTTCTGATAGATCGCATCGATCTTTTCGCCATACCCATTTGCTTTCACCAAATCCAGCTTCGCCAGGGTATCGATAAAAAAATGACGGCTGGAAGCCTGTGCATCGACGATTTCCCGGTTCACCAGGCGCATTCTTTCCGTAATGATCTTGAAAAAATATGCAAACGGAATTAGCAGTAATAAAACCAAATCCAATTTCCAGCTCACAAAAAAGCCAATAAACAACACAAAACCAAGAGACTCAAAGAGGCAGTATGGAAGGGAATAAGCAATTGTTAAAAACAGTTCACTCAGATCTTCCACGAGTTCATTGGTATTGAGCAGATTCCCCAGTTCCTTTTTCTGTGCAAATCCATAGGACTTCTTTTCATATGCTTCCACCAGTTTTTCCCGGATCTCCTTGACAAACAATATCCGGTATTTTTCTGCCAGATATCCCTCTCCCAACCGGTCTGTCACAAAGGTGCTGATCGCCATGATCAGGAACCAGGTAACAGCAATCCACAGCCGTGTCCCCTCTCTTCCAAAGGCGTAATCCACCGCATACTTAAGAGAATAGTTCATAATCAGAGAAGTGCAGGAAGAGACAATTCCCAGCAGTCCCAGGACCAACAGTTCTTTTTTGAAATTTTGAAGGATAAAATCAATAAATTTATTCATAGTTTCAGCTTCCGTATACTTTTTATCTATTTTACATTATATCACTTATTTTCTCTTATTTTTTTAACTTAACATGTAAAAAATAACCAGTTTTCTGTAAAAACTGACAACTTAACATATCCTGTAATTCTTTCAAACAAACCAAAATACCGCCAAGGTATAGAAAATTCTACATCCTGACGACATTTTATATACCTATACATAAAAATATAAATCCACGCAGAACAAATATTAAAATTTATTTCCTGCGGCAATAAATTAATATTGCCGCAGGAAAGCTTTCTATATTTTTACAACCGAACCTTCACTGCAAACAGTGCATTGCCATCTACTTCTACGGTTACGGTGCTGCCGTCTGTTTCTACGGCATTGTCTTTTGTTTCCTCGAACAGGTCAACTGCCTGTGCTGCTTTGACTTCTGTACCGAAGCTTAACTTCACTGCAGAACGCTCACCGGAGGTCTCGCAGCCGCGAACCAGAACGCAGCCGTCTGTGGTAGGCTGTACTGCTGTGATCACCGCGCTGTCGGAAGCAACGGATACCAGGCTGTCCTCCAGAGGCAGCTCGCCGTGGTGGCAGTTGGTGGGCTGGTAGAAGATCTTATGGTTGCAGCCGGTTGCGATATCTTCCGCTTCCTTTGCATCTCCGCTCGCTGCGCCAACCCAGAGGGTAATGGTGTGGATGCCGCGTTCCGGATAAGGATCGGGGCTTACAGAGCTGTTGATCAGTGTCAGGTTCAGGCTCTCCTTCTGTCCGCGATAGCCGTATTTGCTGTCGGAAACGAGAATTGCGGAGCTGCCGTCCATGCGAAGCGCCATGCCATAGCGCAGTCCGGGAACATCGTTGTTGATACCTCTGCGGACAGTGCTGCCTGCGGGCACGTCATAACGGAAGGCATCGGTCTGATAGGACAGAGGCGTCTGCCAGGTCAGAACCGGAATGATGTCTTTGCCGATTTCTTTCCAGTCTACCTTCAGCTCTACGCGAACCAGCGGCTGGTCTTTTTCCAGAACATAGGTCACCTCTGCGGTAGAATTTTCTACGGTAAAGTGTGCGGTTACACTGCTTCTGAGTTCTCCGATCACAGCTCTGCTCAGCTCTACGCAACGATCCACCGGCACGTTTTTGATCGCTCTGCCGATGTTCCATGCGCTGGAGGTCTTGCATTCCGTTTCCTGATACACAAGTCCGGCTTCTTTTCCTTCGCCGATCAGCTCCTGTCCGGTCGTCTTGTCCACCAGGAATTTGATGCGTCCGGTCTCTGCGCTGATGGTAACGATGGTCTGCTCATTTTCCAGAACAACATCGTCATAGCAGCGGGTTACCTGCTCATTTGTCTGTAAGTAAACCGGATAGGAATCCAATCCCTTTTCATACAGCACAACCGTGGTATAGCCGAGGGCAGGAACCTCCTGATCTACTAAAACGCGGATATATTTGTGATCCCAGTACTGCTGCAGCTCGTGGTCAACCAGCTGGAACGGGATGTCGTTTCCGTCTGCATCGCGCATTGCCAGTCGGCGCAGATCTCCGGTCCAGTCCCAAACGGTCAGCTCTGCAACCTCACGGCGTGCATGGGACAGGCTGTTGAACAGATGGAAAATACGGGTTCTGCCGCTGCCTCTTTCGGTGCTGGGCACTCCCACAAAGTTTTCAATGCCGTAGCCTACGCCTGCGCCTTCAGACTGGCTGTTGTATGCATCGATATCGACCGGAATCGAGGATGTATCGATCTTTTCTGCGATCACGCGCATTGCGTTTGTGATCTGGGTGTTGGCAGTTGCCATAGAGGTCTGGAACAGTCCCATTGCATGCTCTCTGGAATCCTGTACGCAGGAGCCGGTCAGGATGTCGTGGAAATGGGTAAATAATACATCCTCCCATGCCTTGGTCAGCTTTTCCTTCGCATACGGGAAGCCAACCTTCTGTCCAGCCAGTGCGCTCATCGCTTCTGCATCGTAGAACGCAGCCTCCAAACGGCGATTGCCTCTCTTGATGCGGCTCTGGGTGGTGTAGCAGCCGTTTGCAAAGTAGTTTAATTCTTCGTTTACAACCGGCAGCTTTTCCCGGATTTTTTCTGCTTCATGGAAGTAGTCGCGGAAGGTGCCGAAACGGATCTTCGGATAAATTTTCCAGGTCTGCATTTCCAGTGCACGCTCTACGTCGCGTCTGGTAGGTCCGCCGCCGTGGTCACCCACACCATACACGACCAGACCGGTCTTTAAGCCGCTGCTCTTTTTCACGATTTCCATAAATCCTGCGCCAATCTGTGGTGTAATCGCACCGTTATACCAGTTAGGCTCGCGGTAGGTAAGGACTTCTTTTCCGGATGGAGCCTGATAACGGTACAGCACGTCACGGCGGGCATTGCCTCTGCAATGGTAGAAATATTTTACGCCGCCGAACTGATCGATTTCCGGCACGTTTGCGCTGTGTCCGAAGGTATCGGGGGAGAAATCCAGATCAAAATCCTTTACGCCCCAAACCTTGGACAGATATTCTCTCGTGTACTGGATATGACGCAGCAGAGACTCGCCGGAAGGCATGTTCTTGTCTGTCTCTACCCATGCAGAGGCGGTTACTTCCCAGCGTCCCTCTGCAATGCGGGCTTTGATGCGCTCCATCAGCTCCGGATCATATTCTTCCACAATTTTGTATACAGAAGCCTGGGACTGGGAGAAGCAGAACTCCGGATACTGATCCATGATATTTAAAATCGAACGGAAGGTTGCAAGAACGATGGAAACGGTTTCGTTGAAGCTCCACATCCAGTTCATGTCAATATGCGCATGGGCTGCCAGGATCAGCTCATAGGATTTTGCTTCCTCTGCGATCGGCTCCAGGATTTCCTCTGCCTCTTCACAGGCCTGATCGGTCAGTACGCCCTCGGTCTGCTGTTTTTCCAGCAGATAATCCAGAGCTTCCTCCAAAGCAGCGTCGTATTTGCCGTTTTCTGCCTCGGATAAATGAAGGGCAAATTCCAGCTCTGCAAGGATTCTTGCGTTCGCGCGGCCGGGGCGGGTGATGTGCGCCTGCTCCTCCTTCGGCATGCCGAAGGTGTCCTCAAAGTGCATTTTTTCCCGGTTGCCGCCGACGGAGGTCTTGAGCCGGGTAAATTTTTCTGCGAGTGTCATAACTTGTATCCTCCTCTTTTTTATGACAACAGATAGCATTCTGTTGTTCTATGGATATCCGGACGGCGGATGCGAAATTTCCGCCGCCCGGCAGTTCCTGATTTTATTCGTCCAGGAAACGGTCTACGATCTGCTGCCTGTATTCTTTGGACAGCGATGCGAAAAATGCCGAATATCCTGTGACACGCACAACCAGATCCGGATAAGCTTTCGGGTCTTCGTGTGCTTTTAACAGTTTTTCTTTGGATACGCAGTTCATATTGATCAGCGTACCGCCTGCCTGCTCATGCGCATGGATCAGTGCAACGAGGGCGTCCACACCGCCGGAATGCTGAATCAGTCCGGTGTCGATATCCAGATGCAGCGGAGCAGAGTTGCCATAGCCCGCCTGTGTCAGTGCTACAGCATTTGCCTTTAAAACCGGCGAAAAGGTATCCACACCTCTCGCAAAGCCGGGATCCGGTTCAGAAGAATGGGAAATCGCATCTCCTGCAAAGCGGCCGTTGGGCGTTGCCTCCAGCGTCTTTCCATAGGCATACACATCTCCGTGGGAGAACAGTCCGGGAACGATCATCAGATGATGCTTCCTGGTCGGAGAGCCCTTGCACAGTGCTACATAATAGTCCCGGATGCGTACTGCCCAGTCCTGGGCGCGAGAGCCGGGAGAACCGAAACGGCGGATGTTTTTGAGCATCAGGCGTTCTCTCTCTGCGCCCTCATAGTTGGTATCCAACAGTTCGAAGAGTCGATCCCAGGTTAGCTTCTTCTCTTCTACAACACGCTGTTCGATCGCCGCAAACGAGTCCGCTACGGTGGCCAGCGCAATGCCGTCGATATTCAGATCCAGAATGTCCACGCCGCCGTTGGAGCAGTTTAAGCCCCGTTCAATCGGGCCGTGCATGAACAGATTCAGCACGATTTCCGGGCGGTTTCTCTGCATGACCTCGTAATGCTTGTCATAACCTGCCTTGACGCATTCCACCATCGCCTGTAAATGATAGGTGAAGCGCTCCCAGAGCAGATCCAGGTCGCGTGTTTCCTGCGCCTGCAGATCCTTTAACCCATAGTGCAGGGCAACCGCCATGTTCACGCGGGTTACATCCTGCAGCGGATATTCCCGTCCGGGGATCGCCACCCAGTTGCAGCCGCATTTGACACGCATCCGCCCCAGCTCTACTGGAAAGCCGTTTTTGGAAAAACCCTCGCTGATTCCCTTTTCCAGAGAGTAGCACACACCGTAGCCATCCTCTATCGTATATTCTACCGACCTTTTTAACAGAATTTCCGGCTCCGGTCCCTGTCCTGCAATGGGCGCATGGACGCGAATACCGAGGTTGGTCGGAATCTTTAACAGGTGCATCGCATCCAGAATCAGGAACGACAGGCGGCTCGTCACTTCCCGGTCTCCTGCCGGCGTCAGTCCGCCGATTTGGGTGTAATGCGTATCGTTGAAGAACAGGCTGGCAATCATCCAGACTGCCTCCTCTTCCGTCAGGATACCGCTTTCGATATCCCGTTCAAAATATTCTTCCAGAAGCGTATCCAGCGCCCCCAGCGCACCGCCTGCATAAAACGTGCGATCCACCGCCTGGAAATGTGCTAAAAACTGCACTGCTTCCCGGAAGGTGCGGGGCTCGTGCTCGCACAGCTCACCGTTTACCTTTGCAATCGCCAGATAATTGTCTCTCAAAAACGGATCACTTTCTTTTGCAGCCAGCTCCTGCGCATAAACCTGATGCGCCTTTACCCACTCCAGGATCCCCAGCACAAGCTGCTCCTCTCCCTCATAAAAATCAGGATCCGGCGGATTGTTTTTCTTTCTGTAATAACGAATCTTTTCCAGAAGTCCCTTCCAGCCCTCTCTTAAACCGATCTCCATGTCCGGGCACAGATGGTTCATACCGCCGAAGCCCGCCTGTGTGATGCGGTATTTTTTGATGGTCTCATCCAACTCGTGGGGTTTGTCCTCATCCGCAATTCCAAACGGTGCGAACCGGTCGAATGTGCCCACCCAGCAGCATGCCAGCGCGCTGTTGGGATTGATATATTTCGGCATTTCATTTAAGAAACGTCTGAAATTTCGCCCGATACATGCACAACCGTGTACCAGACCGTCCTCGCAGGTTTCCGGCTCAAAAGTAAATTCCGGAAAATCAATAAATCCGTGGTCATCGATATCGATGGACCCATGCCGTGCAAGCTTTGCATCGTTGATCTTTAGCTTATCCCGATGCATTCCCTCAATCAGCTGCAGGTATAACGGCGATACCTTCGTCTTCTCCGTATTCATATACTTCCCTTTCTAATCGAATCACAGGAATCCATACTTCTTTTTCAGCATTTCCACCTCGTCCTTTAGCGGAACGGTCCCCTCAAACACGTTCTGTGCCTCCAGCGCCCTGTACTTGGAATTTCCCAGCTTGTGGTACGGCAGAAGTTCTGCTTCGATCTGCTGCCACCGGTGTAAAAACTCTGCGATCTTTTCCACCTGATCATCGTTCATACCCGGAATGTAGGGATAACGGACGAAGATGTTTTCGCCCCGGTCGGCAAGCCTTGTAAAGTTTTCCAGAATCCGTCCGTTCTCCACTCCGGTGCAGGCTTTGTGGACATCGGCATCCATTGCCTTGATGTCGTATAAAAACAGATCCGTATAGGGCAGCACCTGTTCAAAGGATTCCCACGGGACATTTCCGGCAGTATCCACCGCGGTGTGTACGCCTGCCGCCTGACAGCCCTTTAACAGCTCCGTCAGGGCATCCGGCTGCAGCATACATTCTCCCCCGGAAAATGTCACGCCGCCCTTTGACTGGTCGAAATATCCCTTATTTTCGAGAATCTCTTTTAAGATGCTGTCCGTATCCCGCCATTCTCCGACGCTGACCAGTGCATCCGCATAGCATTCCTCACAGCATTTGAAGCAGTGGATACATTTGCTTCTGTCGATCCAGTGTCCCGTCTCGTCAAAGACCTGCGCCCCCACCGGACAGACCTCCCGGCATGCCATACAGCCAATACAGCGGTCCGGATAGAGTAAAATTTCCTTTGCGGCATGGATGGATTCCGGATTGTGGCACCAACGGCAGTGCAGGCTGCAGCCCTTGAAAAAAACTACAGTCCGCACGCCGGGCCCGTCATGGACGCTGAAATGCTGAATATTAAAAATATTCGCTTTTATGCCCATTTTCCTGTTACACACACTTCCTTCGATACGCTCTGATAAGATACAAGCAGAGTCTTTGTCTCCTCATCCCAGGAGCTTTCCACTGCAACAGCTTCACCGTCTTCGTCAATCGCCTCGATATCTGTGGGCTGCTTGGGCAGGCGTACTCTGGTGAATGCCTTGATCTTATCTGCGGTTTTGAGTCTCAGCATTACACCGTTTTCTGTTGTCTCGCCTTCTTCTACGCGGGCAGAGGTTCCGACAATACGGAAATCTTCGCCTTCGATTTTGGAAAAATCAAACAGCAGGGTTACATCATCCGGTGCAACATCTTTTTCATGGATAATTGCATAATCGTTTGTCATCAGATCCGCATAAACGCCTGTAAATACCTTCTTCTCGTCGCTTACGCTCTCTGCCATAACAGAAGAAATCACATAAGGTCCGCGATGTAGGGTCAGGTCGTTTCTGTAGGTCCAGGTGATGCCGGTATCTGCCAGCGTCTTCTGAACCAGGCTGCGGTACTGATCTGCCAGCTCTTTACTTAAGCAGATTCTTGCAGGAAGCTCCTTCCAGACAACGATCTTGCCGGCGCCAACTTCATGTACGCCTTCCTTGGGATCTCTCCCCAGTCCGGCCAGCTCGAACAGATGCTCCGCAGGATTTGCATAGCCTCTCTGTCCCCACCATGCGTCGATCTTATGGAACGGGTCACTGCCATCGCCGACATAGATCAGCGTGCCGCCCTCTCTGATCCAGGAAACAACGGCTGCGTTTACGTCCGGTGCATCGGGTTTCATATATTCATAGCTCAGTACGAGACACTTGTAATCCTCCAGATATCCGGCAAAACGACGCACGTTGTCCAACTGAACCGGATGGATCGGCAGACCGTATTTTACAAGGGGCATTGCCACGCCGAAGAAGTTCGGGAATGCTGCGCTCTGAATAAAGTCGTACATCAGGGAATCCTTTTCCCCGATCTCCTTCATCAGCCTGGCAGCTGCTTCTTCATCCACGGGATTACCGGAGTTTTTGTGCATTGCAGCTCTGAAACGGTCGCCCAGCTCTTCGCCGTCCACGATACCGTCCGGGAAGGTTCTCTGGAACAGTCCGCTGTCGGACATAAATACGCCTACCCCGTCTGTACCTCCCTCAAAGAGGATATCGCTCTGCTCCATGTCACCGAAAAGCTGGAACATGCCGGACAGCAGCGTGGAATAGCTCTGAGGGATCGGCTTGGACTGGTCGGTCTCGAAGCTTGTTTCAATCTTTTCTGCAATTCTGGGCTGGAATCTTGGGTAGCGTCCGTCAAATACGCGGTGAGGCCACGGGCAGATCTCATAATGCCAGATATGCGGATGCAGCAGGGATGCCACTGCGGTTCTTCTGTAGTTGTATTCGTAATTCTCCCAGGTATAGGAGGGAAGGTCTTCGATGGGGTCATTTAAAAACCACATCCGACGGCCGGTGCCCTTTACCAGCTCCTGCATCACACCATACTCCAGATATGCCGTTTCAAAGGTACGCTCTTTGTATACACCCTCGTAAACGTTCGCTTCACGGCTCGTACCGGTCCAGATCTGCGCGATGTAGCCATCTACCGTCGGAATACTGATCAGCTCAGCCTCCGGGCTCATGATCTTCCACTGAGTGTAGTTTAACAGACTGTGCGTTGGAACATAGAAGCGCAGATCCTTCTGATATTTCACCTTTGCGTATTCCTTCAGCGCCGCGCTCACGCGGTCGATGGTTCTCTTATATAAATAAGCCTTCAGTCTCGCGCACTTATACTGTGCATCCAGACTTTCATGCTGAGGCTTCCAGGGCTCCTTGTAATAAATTTCATATTCTCTCTTGAACGCTTCTGAGTAACCGCTCTTATCCCAGAACTCCGGCTCTTCCACATGGATTGCTTCCACGCCGGCATCTACGGCAACCTTCAGACGATCTGTCAGATATTCCGAAAAGGAAACCGTCGGAACCATATAGGGTACCGTCGGGTTATGGATCACGTCTTTGCCGTTTCTGTCCACCTGACCTTCATCCCAGTGCTTTCTGCCATCCCACTTGCCGTCCAGATATTCCTGATATTCGCCCCATGCGATACCGGTCATCAGATGGATGACATAGCCCTTTTCTCTGTACTGACGGATTCTCTCCGGCATTGTCGGATCGATTCCGTACACCATGATAAAGTCACAGCCAAGGTCTACCGAAGGCCGGATCTCCCCGCTTGCCTGATAGCCTGTCAATTCCTCTTTTTTCGATCTGATATAAGCCATTTATATACCCTCCCATTTATCCGGTCCCCAGCCGGAATGTGATTCTGTATGATCTGTATGAATAAAAAGAATGTGCCCTGGCACATTCTCGCGCCGAGGCGCGGTTGCTTCAGCAACCATCTACCCTTGCGCCGAGTGCGCATCCTCGCGGAGCGTTTTTATCGTATGGAAACGAAGTTTCCTATACGATGAAAAAAAGGGCGGGAAGCTTCCCTTAATCCAATGAAATCCTTCCTTGCATTAAGTTCCGTTTCCCGCCCTGATCCTTATTTCTCAGAGAACGTTACCTGTTATACTCTGTATTTTATATTGTAATCTGTCTCCATTGATAAGTTGAATTCTGTCTTAGTAAGCGAAGTCATCTCTGGTCTTAGACTGTTCGGTCATGTAGTCCAGGAATTTCTCCATCTCACCGCCATTGTTTGTCTTTAAGTATTCCTGATAGTCAAGAATGATCTGTCTTGCTTCTTCTTCGGTATCAGCGAAGAATGCACGCTCAATGTATTCTTTTTCTTTTACATCATCGAATGCCCATTCGGAGAAGTCGGAGTAGTTCTCATATCCAGGAGCCATAGCATCGATAGCATAACCCTTAAGGATTTCTACAGGATGAACTTTCTTATAAGCGGTGATGTACTCGTTCTCAGCATCAGCTTCGAAAGGAGCGGACTCGCCAAACCACTTGGCGTTCTTCTTTGCAACATAGCTTCTGCCTGCCATGTAGCCGATACCTCTCTGACGCAGTTCTTTGGTAACAGAATCAGAATCGGTTGCATAACGCTCGGCCAGTTCAGCAGTCATACGAGGCTGTCCATCTGCATTCAGCTCGTAGGTATCGCCTTCGAAGCCGTAGCAGATCAGCTTTGTGCCTTCTTTGCTGTTTACATAGTCCAGCCATGTCATAGCAGCATCGATGTTGGTGCAGGTGGTAGGGAAGATAATAGCAGGAGATCCGCTTCTACCTTCGGATTCAACCTGAACCTGTGCAGAACCGTCAGAGTAGTTCAGAGGTCCAACCCATGTGTAGCGCATTTCAGGATTGCTGTCATACAGACCGCTCTGCTTGGTTGCATCGATGGTTACACCATACTGTGCGCAGGTAAACAGTGCAGTACCGTTGCCGACTTTTTCTTTTGCAGCATCATCCGTTGTTGTGAAGCACTCTTTGTCCAGCAGTCCGTCATGAACCATCTTCCATACAACCAGATTCTTGTTTACATAGTTTTCGCTTAACTTATCATAAGTTACGTTTCCGTCAGCATCCAGTGAGTAGCCAGTCAGCTTCTTCTCATTGTAGCTCTGTAAGTAGTTATCATAGGACCAGCCGTTATGGAAGGTGGTAGCAACGATACAATCGTTGCCGTTTACATCCTTAAAGCCATAGTCCTTTGCTTTCTGCATGAAGTCCAACAGCTCTTCCGTGGTCTTGATGGAAGTAGGATCGATACCCAGAGCTTCCGGAACGTCGCCACGAACGAATACACCGTAGTTCCACATTGCGATATCTTCTACATCACCTGCAACCTCGGTAGGCAGAACGTATCTTGCACCATTGAAGGAAGGATCGTCGATATCATTTTCCAGATATTTCTGGCTGATAACACCTACATCCCATGCATCAGAGATATTAGGATAGTTGGGAAGCATGTCTTTGATATCAATCAGACGGCCTTCTGCGCCAGCCTTTTTGATGATCCCAGTCGAACCGGAGCTGCCCCCCCAGTAAGGCGCATTGATCATATCGGGCATATCGCCGGAAGCGAACATCATGTTCAGCTTCTCATCTTCACTCATCATGATTCCTTCAAATTCTACGGTAACGCCGATCTTGTCACGAATTGCAGCTGCAACCTCGTTGTTATACTGATCGTCAGCAGTGTTGAAGCCGCCGTTCCAGCATACCAGCATCTTCAGCTGAACATCGTCAAACTTCTTATACTTGTTTCCGTCCTCGTCTACGTAATAGTCACCGTCTTCTTCGGTGTCAGCCGCAGCTGTGTCATCCTTTGCTGTATCCTCCGATGCAGCGGGTGTTGTGGATGCAGAACCAGTGTCTGCGCTGCTTCCGCAGCCTGCCAATGCTGTAGCCGCCATTGCTGCGGTCAGCACCAGTGCTAATGCCTTTCTCTTCATACTTATGTCCTCCTTTTTTATTGACAAACGGCTGCATGAACCCCCGTCCTGCATTGCCGTATGTTTCAAGTTGTAACAATAGAATGTACGCTCTGTAAGCATTCCATTGTCATGAATAACAGCTGTCGCCGTTTTTGTCTCAGGCATCAGCCCTTGACGGATCCTACCATAACGCCCTTTACATAATATTTCTGTAAGAACGGATAGATCACAACGATGGGCATCGTCAGGATCATTACGAATGCCATCTGCAGAGACTGGGAGGTAAAGCTTGTTACATTACCAAGCTGTGTTTCCTGTCCTGCCTTGATCTGGCTGGAAGCAGTTGCTTCGCTTAAAATCTTCTGTAATACGGTAGCTGCCGGATACAGAGCTGCTTTACTCTGATAGTAAGCACCTGTGAACCAGTCATTCCACTTGCCGACACCGATGAACAATGTCAGAGTTGCCAGGATCGGCTTGGAAAGAGGAAGATAAATCCTGCTCAGGATGGTCCAGTCATTTGCACCGTCCAACTGTGCGGATTCTCTTAATTCTCCCGGAATCGTTGCAAAGTTACTTCTCAGCAAAACAAAGTTGTAAAAGCTATATAATCCAGGAATGACATACAGCCAGAAGCTGCTGGTCAGTTTCAGGTCACGCAGCACCATGTAGTAAGGAACCATGCCGCCGCCAAAGATCGTTGTAAAGTACCAGAAGAAGTTCATGAGGCTTCTTCCCGGCAGCGTCTTGATGCTCAGTGCATAGGCAGCAAGTGCGGTGACGATCAATCCTAAAACGATCGATAAGATGGTTGCCGAAACAGAGATCAGCAGGGAGGTTCCGATGGTCGGATCCTCAAATGCCATCTGGTAGTTCTCCAGTGTGAAGGCTCTCGGCCAGATCCACACGCCGCCTCGCATGAAGTCACGTCCTGTATTAAAGGAAGCGATCAGCACATACCAGAAGGGATAGAAGGTTGCAATTCCCAGCAGGGCCAGGAATGTGTAGTTAAAAGCTTTAAATATTTTACGGCCTCTTGACTCTTTGATTTTCATGTGTTTCCCCTCCTCCTTTTACCATAAGCCTACTTCGGCGTATTTCTGGGTCAGGTAGTTCGTACCTGCCACCATGATCAGAGAGAACACGGATTTAAACAAGCCGATGGCCGTCGCGTATTCAAACTTACCATATCGGATACCGGTTTGAATGATGTATGTATCAAGTACCTGAGAGATCTGGTTATTTGCCGGCTGCTGCAGCAGAAGGATCTGATCATAGCCTGCGTTTAACATACCGCCTACTGCCATAATGAACATAATGCCGATGGTGACGGAAATTTCCGGGATCGTGATATGCAAGGTACATTTCCAGCGGCCTGCGCCGTCAATGGATGCCGCTTCATACAATTCCTGATCCACACCGGTGATGGCTGCCAGATATACAATAGAGCCCCAGCCTACGTTCTTCCAGAGGTCTGAGAAAATAACCAGCGGAAGGAATGCATTTTTCTCACCCATTACGAAGATCGCTTCTTTTCCCATCATCTGACGGATGTCATTGAAGATACCGCCGTAGGGTGTGAAGATCGTCGTCATCAGCTGTACTACTACGACCCAGGATACGAAGTTGGGCAGGTAGCTCAGAGTCTGAACGGTCTTTTTGAATCGTTCTGCTTTTACTTCATTTAACAGAAGCGCCAGGATGATCGGTGCCGGGAAGCAGACGACCAGCTTCAGGCTGGTGATTACCAGAGTGTTCTTAATGGTCATCCAGAACTCCGGTGATGTAACGAACTTCCTGAAATGCTTGAGTCCAGCCCATTCGCTTCCGAAGATTCCGAGGTCAAACCGATAGTTCTTAAAAGCAAGAACAATGCCTGCCATCGGCGCATAGCAGAATACAAGCAGCCAGACGATGCAGGGAAGGAGGAACAAATAGAGCATCCAGTGCCGTTTTATTTGTATCCTTAGTTGTTTCTTGTTTTTCTGTTTCTGCTCTGCGCTGATGGCAGGCTTTGCAATTGCTTTTGCCATGTTTTCCTCTCCTTTTTATAGCGTAAGGTGGATCACTCCCCGATCGCAGCTCTGTCCTTTCCCCATCATACAGAGCGCGCTCCCTTGCAAGACCAGCCATTCAATACAAACATGACAAATAGTACTCAGTCGTCTCATCCGCATCTCAGGTTTGCTTATTTTGTCTTGTCCCTTGTGAACACTATGTTACCACATTTTGTTCACTTTGCAAGCCTTTTTTAATAAATTATGTCCATTTTGTGAATTATGAATAACTTCGCTACGTGAATTATGTCGATATTGACATAGCAAATATAGCAAAACATAATTTGACTTTCTAATCAAATCATGGTATAGTTTTTATAGGTAGTGCGGTAAAGAGTATTGTTTTTGTTAGAATTATCATTTTTCTATAGCATTTTACAGACTATTAAGAAAATATTTCAGGATATTTTTTATTATTATCAGATTTTTTCGCATACCGCAGCATAGCATACATAGCAAAGTAAAATAGAAGTTATATAGAAGGATTACTTCGGAAATGAGGATTTTATATGGAAAAGACAAATCAACCCCTTTATCAGCAGCTCATGGAGGATGTTCGTTCCCAGATCGAAAACAGCCTGCTGCTTCCGGGCGACAAGCTGCCGACAGAGCGGGAATTCATGCAAAAATACAATGTCAGCCGGATTACGGTTTCCAAGGCCCTGAACGAATTAAAGGCAGAGGGTCTGATTACCCGCTTTCCAAATAAAGGCTCCTTTGTCGCCAGAAGTGCTTCTCCCCTTGCTGCTGCGGCTCAGGTCCCGCTGGAAGCTCCCAGTGTCCTGATGCCGGCTTCTGCCTCCGCGCAGCTTCCTGCTGTCCCGGAAGGCAGTACCTCCGATACTGCTTTTACCGAGATTGCCTGCATCCTGCCGTCCTTCTCCGATCAGTTTTCGTTATCCATGGTAAATGGCATACTTTCTGCATTTCCCATAGATTCCTATATCTGTCACCTTTTCCAGAGCTTCAATCCTTCTCTGGAAAACCGGCTGCTGCAAAAATGTATCGACACCGGCATCAGCGGAATCGTTCTGTTTCCTCAGGATCAGCCATTTTTCAGCGAGCAGCTGCTTTATCTGCTGCTGCAGAAATATCCCCTGGTCCTCATCGACCGGAATCTTCCGCGTCTGGATACCAGCTATGTCATTGGGGACAATAAAACCGGCGGTGCACTCTGTCTGCGTCATCTCCACGCCCTCGGACATCAGCGCATCTGCTTCGTCTCTTCTGCCCGGCGGAATACCTTCACGGTTCGCTCCCGTATCGACGGCATTTTGCAGGAAGCGAAGGCACGCAATATTCCGGAATCCTCCATTACGATCTTGGATTTCTTCAACAAGCATCAGCCCTACGTTCACTATCAGAAGCAAATGATGAAGCTGATCCGGGAGGAGCGCATCACTGCCTTTATTGCAGCAGAATCCACTACCTGCGCCTATCTCTACAGCCTGTTTGCCACAATGAACCTCCGGGTTCCTGAGGATATCTCCCTGATGTCCTTTGATAAACCGCTGGTAGAATCCCAGCGTCCCGATTTCTTTACCCACATCAGTCAGTCCGAATATCTGATGGGAAAAGAAGCCGGCACGATTCTGAAACATCAGATCGAAACCCGTGATCCGCAGGTGACACACCGTGTGATGTCGCCTCTTCTGGAGGTTCGCAAATCCACAAGGGCGATTGTTCTGTAGCTTTTCCATCTTTGTTGACACATCAACAAATATATGTTATGCTTTCCAGGCCGACTTGGGAAATCGATCGGCCACGCAGCCCAATGGGCCTGCGGAATGGAGGTAACGAATCACATGAATCAGATACAGATTATTACAGACGCGGGATCGGATATCGTCGATTGCTCCCGCACAGACCTGACCGTCCTTCCGATGACCATCCGTTTTGGCGATGAAGAATATTTGGACGGCGTCAACTTAACCCACAGACAGTTTTATGAAAAGATGATCGAAACACAGGTGCTGCCGACCACCAGCCAGCCTTCCCCCTATGCCTTCGAGACTGCAATCAGAAAAATCCATGAACAGGGCGACATTGCACTGATCATCACGATCTCCTCCAAGCTCTCCGGAACCTGGCAGAGTGCCAACATCGCCGCAGCCGAAACCGGCGGAGAGGTTTATATCGTAGACAGCTTAAACGTTGCCGTCGGGGAAAAGGCCATCGTGGAATATGCATTGCGCATGAAGGATGCCGGCACAGATATCCACACCATCGTAGAGACCCTGAATCATGAAAAAGAAAATCTGCGAGTGATCGCTCTTTTGGATACCCTGGAATATCTGCAAAAAGGCGGCAGAATTTCCAAAACCGTTGCCATCGCCGGAAGCCTGCTTTCCATCAAGCCGGTAGTCTCCGTTGTGGATGGTGAGGTTGCACTGCTGGGTAAGGCACGGGGCTCCCGCCAGGGCAACAACTTCCTGATCCAGCAGATTCAGAAGGACGGCATTGATTTTTCCCGGCCGTTTTTCCTGGGCTACACCGGGTTAAGCGACGCGCTGCTGCAGAAATACATTTCCGACAGCACAGAGATCTGGAAAGAGCATGTTGATCATCTGCCCATCGGAACCATTGGAGGCGCCATCGGAACCCATGTCGGTCCCGGAGCCATCGCAGTGGCGTTTTTTACAGAAAAATAATCTTTGAACTTAAGGGGGATCCTCCTCCAGAAAAAGCAAAAGCACCTCAACCTTTCTTAGATCGGTTGAGGTGCTTTCTTTCTGACAACAGGATCGGTTCAATCCTCCTCGATATGCTCCAGTCCCTGATTGATGATCGTGCGGACATGTCCGTCCGCCAGGGAATAAAAGATGGATTTGCCTTCTCTTCTGCTTTTAACCAGTTTATTCTGTTTTAAAATGCGCAGCTGATGGGAAATCGCCGACTGCGTCATCTGCAGGGCTGCTGCAAGGTCGCAGACACAGACCTCCGCTTCAAACAAAACAAACAGAATCCGGATACGGGTAGAATCTCCAAATACCTTATAAAGCTCCGCCAGATCATAAAGCTCTTCTTCTTTTGGAAGCTTTTCCTGTACGATCCTGAGCAGTTCTTCATGAACCTCCGTTTCTTCACAGTGATCCATTTCCAGTTCTTCTTTTTCCTGCATGGTTCTCTCCATTTTCTTTACAGCTTTTTCACATTCAGGGCGCGGATCGCATTGAGCACGGCGATAATCATAACGCCCACATCTGCGAAGATCGCCGCCCACATATTCGCAATGCCGAGTGCGCCGAGGATCAGGCAGACCACTTTCACACCGATTGCAAAATAAATATTTTCATAAACGATTCTCAGGCACTTTCTGGAAATTCTGATGGCCTTGGAAATCTTTAACGGATCATCATCCATCAGAACAATATCCGCCGCCTCGATCGCTGCATCCGAGCCCAGTGCTCCCATTGCGATGCCAATATCCGCACGGGAAAGCACCGGTGCATCGTTGATGCCGTCTCCCACAAAGGCAAGCTTTTCCTTTTCCCCTTTTTCATCCAGAAGCTTTTCTACCTGCGCTACCTTGTCGCCAGGCAGAAGCTCGCTGTGTACCTCATCAATACCGAGCTCCTCCGCAACCTGACGTGCTGCCTCCCGGCGGTCGCCGGTCAACATGATCGTCTTTTTCACGCCGCATTTTTTCAATGCCGCGATGGCTTCCTTTGCATGAGGCTTGATCTGATCCGAAATCAGTATATGTCCGGCATATTTGCCGTCCACCGCCATGTGAACAACGGTTCCGACGCTGTGGCATTCCATACAATCCACACCGAGTTTTTCCATCAGCTTGCTGTTGCCTGCTGCAACCCTTACGCCGTCCACCTTTGCAGTCACACCGTTGCCGCTGATCTCTTCGACATCCGTTACACGACTCGGATCCAGGGGCTTGCCGTATGCCTTTTTAAGGCTCTTGCTGATCGGATGGGAGGAATGGCATTCCGCCAGTGCTGCGTATTCCAACAGCTTCTCTGTATCCATGGAAGAATGATGCACACCGCTTACTTCGAACACGCCCTGCGTCATGGTTCCTGTCTTATCAAATACAACATATTTGGTTTCCGAAAGCGTTTCCAGATAGTTGGAGCCCTTTACCAGAACACCTGCGTTGCTCGCACCGCCGATTCCGGCAAAGAAGCTCAGAGGAATACTGATGACCAGCGCGCACGGACAGCTGATTACCAGGAAGGTCAGCGCCCTCATAACCCAGTCGCCCCATTCCGGTGTCATTCCAAGAAACAGCAGCCGCACAAGGGGAGGTAAAACAGCCAGGGCCAAGGCTCCGTAGCAGACCGCAGGCGTATAGTATTTTGCAAATTTGGAAATAAAATTCTCGGATCTGGATTTTTTAGAGCTTGCATTTTCTACCATATCCAGAATCTTCGATACCGTCGATTCGCCAAACTCCTTTGTCGTCCGGATTTTCAGCACGCCGGACATGTTGATGCATCCGCTAATAACTTCGTCCCCAACGCTAACTTCCCTCGGAATGCTCTCACCGGTCAGGGCGCTGGTATTTAAGCTTGTGCGTCCCTCTTCGATCACGCCATCAATCGGCACCTTTTCTCCGGGCTGTACAACGATCACGCTGCCGATTTCGACTTCATCCGGATCAACCTGCTCCAGTGTTCCGTCTTCTTTTTCGATATTCGCATAATCCGGGCGGATATCCATCAGTTCACTGATGTTTCTGCGGCTCTTACCCACCGCATAGCTCTGGAACAGCTCACCGATCTGGTAAAAGAGCATAACCGCAACGCCCTCTTTATAATCCCCCAGAAGGATCGCGCCGATGGTCGCAACCGCCATCAGAAAGTTCTCATCAAAAACCTGTCTGTTTAAAATACCTTTCCAGGCCTTTAACAAAATATCATGGCCGATCACCAGATACGGAATCATAAACAGCAGAAATTTCAGCCAGCCATCTATCGGAAGCAGGCTCAGTACAACCATCAGCACTGCTGCCACGATAATTCTGATAAATACTTTTTTCTGTTTCTTGTTCATGCCTTCACCCCTTTCAGTAAAAACATCAAATCTGCAGACTGTCCATGATGGGTACAGCCTGCAGATTTGTCTTCTTTTACAGGAAGATCTCGCAGTCATCCTCTACCTTTTTGCAGTTCTTGTATACTTCCTGCATAACGGTCTTTACATCTGCACCCTCTTCAAATTCCACGGACATTTTCAGGGTCATGAAGTTTACCGTTGCGTCCTTAACGCCTGCCGTCTTCTTTGCAGCGTCTTCCATCTTATTTGCACAGTTTGCGCAGTCAACGTCGATTTTGTAGGTTTTTTTCATGATAAAATCCTCTCTTTTCCTGTCTTGCAGCATCTATGGGCGCTTCTGTTTCCCATTGCTTTTTCTTTCATATGAACAATTATTCATATGTTTGATTTCATTATAACACCCTTTTCGATTCTGTCAATAAAAAAATGTCTATGTTTAATTTCTCCAGGGTTCTTTTCCTTCCTTCTCTACTTCGATCTGGCACAGCTTCATTGCCGCCAGCGCAGTATCATGAGAAGCAGGCGTCACGCAGGCGCACGCTGCCGCATCAACGATCACATCTGCCTCAGGAAATGCAGCCTTACACAAAATCGCGTTGGAGAGCACACAGATTCCGGTGCAAAGTCCGACCAGCTCGATCTGCAGGTTCGAATCCGCAACGATTTTCTCGTCCGAGCGCAGTTTCTCAATCAACTCCATGGAGCCAAAGGTGGGCTTTTGAATTTTTCTCGCTGCATCCACCTGTTTTTCTTCCAGCGCCTGCTCTACTGCCGGGCACAGGCAGTGTCCATCCGTTCCCTCAATGCAATGTGCAACCGGAAGATGCAGTCCTTCTTTTGTCTGCAGATACTGTTCCGGATGCGTGTCCTGCGTCACATAGATCTGTTCTGCCGGAGTTTCTTTGATTTTGCAGACGACGTTTTCCACAATCGCCTGAGCCTCCTTTGTTCCAAGGCTCCCTGTAACAAAATCGTTCTGCATGTCTACTACAATCAAAAGCTTCATAAAATCCTCCATTCCGCAGGCTCTTTGCGCCGAAGGAACCGCGAGGCGAACCTCCGGTTCGGCTCTGCGATCCTGGCTACTTTGTGACGCCTGCGGCACAAATAGCTGTGTGAAAACGTTTTTTTCTTATTATACCTGAAAAGAAAAGACAAAAAAACACCCTTCTGCATGTTTCCATACAAAAGGGTGTCTTTTTCGTTTCCTTTATCCGATGTGCCTTCCACATGAGGACTGATCAAATGCCTGAAAAAACACATCCTGCCAAAGCTGTCTGGGTATAATTACTCAGCAACAGTCTCGGTAGCTGTCTCAGTTGCAGCTTCTGTGGTAGCTGCTTCGGTTGTAGCTTCTTCTGTGGTAGCTGCTTCGGTTGTAGCTTCTTCTGTTGTAGCTTCTACAGTGGTAGCTTCTACAGTGGTCTCTTCTACAGTAGACTCAACTGCTACTGTGCTCTCTTCTGCAACGGTTGCGGTCTCAACAGTTGTCTCTGTAGCTGCTGCGCTGCCGCAAGCTACCATGGATGCTGTCATAACTACTGCTGCTAAAACTGCTACTAAATTCTTTTTCATAATAATTTCTCCTCCTAAATCAAAACCAGGCATTTTAAAACTATGCCGTTTCTTTAATACGAAAGTGAGGATACCACCTTTTTTTTGGTTTGTAAATAGTTTTTTTCTAATTTTAAAACATTTTATGAATTTTATAAGGTTTTGTTCACATTTCGTACATATTTAATTTTTTTCTTCCTTTTTACGCCGATTTTGCATTTGTAAATATGAAAAAATCCTGTATCATATAGGATGCCAGGGTCAAAAAGTCAAAAAAGCCGACGCAAGCTTGCTTGCAGAAGGCGTTTTGACTTCTTGACCCGCCAAGATAGGAGCATAAAAGTGGGATGCTAATCCCACGATATGCGACTATCGAGCAGGATTGTGGGAGTGCGCAGCACGGAACAATCCTGCTGGCATCCTGCCCAGGGTCATCGAAAAAACATTAACAACCGCACAAAGAAATGCAGCATTTCCTTCCCGGGAAATCCTGCAAAATGGAGAAGCAATTCATGAAATCATCCAATTACCTGTTAGAATGCTGCGTCGATTCCGCATATTCTGCCCGTATGGCCAAAAAAGGAGGTGCAGACCGCCTCGAGCTTTGCTCTAATCTTGTCATCGGCGGTACGACGCCCACCCTCGCCCTTTATGAACAGATCAGAAACCAGACCGACATCCGCATCCATGTTCTGATCCGCCCCCGCTTCGGCGATTTCCTGTACTCGGAGGATGAGACAGCCCTCATCTGTAAAGAAATCGACGCGTTTCGGGCAGCCGGAGCCGACGGCGTTGTAATCGGAAGTCTTTCTCCGAATGGTTCCCTGTGTACCGAACAGCTGAAACGCTTCCGCGAACATGCCCGGGATATGTCCGTCACGCTGCATCGTGCATTTGATATGTGCCGCGATCCCTTTGCGGCCCTTGAGGAAGCGATTTCCTTGGATATTCAAACCATTCTGACCTCTGGTCAGGCTCCCGACTGTCTGCACGGCGTCGATCTGCTCAATAAACTCCATCAGGCAGCTGATGGCAGAATCCATCTCCTTGCAGGCGCAGGCGTCTCTGCCAAAACGGTTCCTGCTCTCCTTGAAAAAACGTCCCTGACCCAATTCCATATGTCCGGCAAGACCATCAAAAACAGTGAGATGGTCTACCGCAACCCGGAGGTTTTTATGGGAATTCCCGGTATGAGCGAATATGAGATCTGGCAGACTGATCCGGAGGCTGTCGCAGCTGTGCGCACGATGCTCGACCGCGCGGCAGATGAAGAAGCGTAAATGCGCAAGAATGCGAGCTGCTGTGTAAGGGAGATGCCGGACATGCGGCACAGCGCAATGCCGATCACTGATTGAATAAAGACGTTCCCGAACAGATTTGTTTCGGGAACGTCTTTTTTTCGACTATTATCTCTCACATTTCCAGAAGTAAGCACTATATCCCGGCAGCTCACTTCCGCCGCCAAAATCATGCTCCTGTCCGGTGATCAGATCCACCGCACGACCACAGCCTGCATCGAAGTGGGCTGTATAGGGCTGCTCCTCTGCATTGATCGCAACCAAAACCCGTTCTCCATCTACGGCGCGTTCAAAAATGCACTGGCGGTTCGTCAGCACAACACTGCGGAATGCGCCATAATTGAGGGCATTGGAGTGTTTTTTAGCTTCTGCAAGCTTTGCGATCCACTCTGTCAGCCCGTTTGTCTGAGGCCCATCGAAGCATGCACGCAGTGCAGGATCTCCCTGGCTTTTCTCTCCCTTTGCGCCCCATTCACTTCCATAATAAACGCAGGGGATTCCGGGCATACCAAACATCAGCGCATAAATAAGCGGCAGATGCTTTTCATTGGTAAGGATGCTTGCCACTCGCGTCACATCATGGTTGTCCACAAAGCTAAGCAGATGCTTTCCTTTATAAAGGGTCCAGTTTTCCGGGCCGAACTGACGCAGCAGAGAGTGGACAATTTCAAACATATTCATACTGTTGAAGCTGGAATACAGTCCCTTATAGCATTCATAGTTAGTGGCAGAATGCAGCATGGAATCATTCATCAACCGGTTGTAATCCCCATGCAGCATTTCTCCGACGAGAAAGAAATCCGGCTTTAAGCTGTCGCAGAAGCTTCTCAGACGGCGGACGAAATTTTCGTCCAGACAATAAGCGACATCCAGCCGCAGACCGTCAATGTCAAACTCGTCAACCCAGCCTCTTACGCTTTCCAGAAGATACTGGACAACCTCCTCGTTCTGTAAATTCAACTTGACAAGATCGTAATTGCCTTCCCAGCCCTCGTACCACAGACCGTCATTGTAATTGGAGTTGCCGCCAAGATTGATATGAAACCAGTTTAAATAGGGGGAATTTTCCCTGTTTTTCAAAACATCCTGAAATGCCCAGAAGCCGCGTCCTGCATGATTGAACACGCCATCCAGCACAACCCGGATGCCTTCGCTGTGAAGCTTATCGCAAACCTGCTTAAAGTCTTCATTCGAACCGAGGCGGCAATCGATTTTACGATAGTCCCTTGTATTGTACCCATGGGTATCCGATTCAAAGACCGGTGAAAAATAAATCGCATTTGTCCCCAGCTTTTTGATATGATCGATCCAGTCCAGCACCTTCAAAATCCGATGTGTCTCCACCCCGTCATTTTCAAACGGTGCTCCGACAAAACCAAGGGGATAAATCTGATAAAATACACTTTCATATGCCCACATAGTAAATTCCTCTTTCCTGCCAGTATATTTGCTGACCTGTTTATTTTACCATCTTCCTCCGGCCTGCTCAATATCAGAATCTGCACTTTTCCAATAGAATCAATCAATCCCTGATGTTTTTAAAAAATGATTCGTTAATATGACATCGATCCCCATATCAAAGAAGGCTTTTGCTTCTTCTGCATCATCCGACCAAAATAAATTACAGATCATCCCCTTTGCATGAGCCTTGTCGATCATGCTCCGGGTCAGAAATAATTTGCAGAATTGTACCCGGCTGCACTGATACCGAATGGCATTTTCCACAATGCTGTAATTCATATGTCCCTCCAGACAGCATCTTTTGATATCCGGCGCCATTTTTAATGCCGTTTCCAAAACATCCTTCTCCCCGGTAATATAAACCATGTCTCTGCATTGGTATTTATCCAGCAGCTGCAGGATTTTTTGAAAGGTATTCTCATCATAAGCCGGAATTTCTCTGTCTTCCAGATCCTTCAGCACCATCGGCTCCGGCTCCCTAAGAGGCATCGGCAGCGGCTTATTTTCTGTATATATTTCCATCAGCTCCTGTCCTCTTCCCTCCATGATCCGATTTTTAAGAACCGAAGCGCCAATGGATTTGATATGAATATTCATAACTACCTTACCGGCAAACTGCCGCAGCACCTCTTCAAATAAAGGAATACGTACTCCTTCATATTCCGAATGAAATTTCTTTCCTGCATCCAGGTTTTTCATCTGTTCCCATGTCATATCACAGATTGTGCCTTTGCCGTCTGTCGTCCTGTCTACCGACGGATCATGACACACTGCCAGCTGTCCATCCGCCGTCGGCCATAAATCAAATTCTATCTCATCCGCTCCTAATGCCACCGCAGCCGCAAATGCCGGCAGTGTATTTTCCGGCGCAACGGCATTAAATCCTCTGTGTGAGCAAAATTTTCTTTTTGACATTTTATCCATTTCCTTTCTTTTTTCAGGAAGCATTTTTTAATTTAGGATCCAATCTATCTCTCAGCCAGTCTCCGATCAGGGAAATATCTAAGATCAGTACCACTATGATAATACTGGGCAGTACCGCCAGCCACCAATGCGTCAGCATATAATCTCTGCCCAGACTGACCATCACGCCAAGAGATGTGCCGGGAGGCTCTATTCCAAGTCCCAAAAAAGACAAGGTGCTTTCGAGCAAAATAAATCCCCCCAGCTCCATGGTAGTCTGCACGATCAGGGGCGATGCAATATTTACCAGAATATGCTCAAACACAATTTTTACTCCGCTTGCCCCCATAGAACGGCTCGCTTCGATAAACTTCGCATTTTTCAGCTGAAAAATCTGGCTTCTTACCAGACGGCAATAGGAAGACCATCCTGTGATTGCCATAACGAGAATTGTCGTAACCGGCTTTGCCCCCAGAATACAAGCAAAAATAATACCGATAAATGTGGTTGGTATAGATAAACGTACATCTGTAAAGAAAGACAATACCGCGTCTATCCATTTTCCGCCCAGTCCGGAAAGAATCCCCAATGCAGTTCCAGTTACCGTCGCAATGATCATGCCGGTAAAGGAAATCATGATGGTGGATCTTGTGGCATAAAGCAATCTGATCGCAACATCTCTGCCCAGATTATCCGTTCCAAATAAATAGGGGGATGTGGGATCCTTAAATTTTGGCATTTTTAATCTTTGTGTAAGATCACTTGCCCCCAGATCGATCGGTGCAATCACCGGTGCAAGCAGCGCCGTTATAACGATTACTGCCAGTGTCACCATTAAAAAAATTATCATCGGTGGAATGATCCATCTTTTTCTACCGAGCTTTCTGTTCCGCATACTTATCCTCATTTCTGTATTTTATCTGAAATCCTTTAATGATCGCGTATTCGCGGATCCAGCAAACCATAAGAAAGGTCTACCAAAAGATTCACAAATGTTACGGAAGCCGATATCACCAGAACGCCAAATACTACCACAGGAAAATCTCGCTGCTGTGCACTGGAAACAATTAAGGTTCCGATCCCGGGCCACGCGAATACCGTTTCCACAACAACAGATCCTCCGATCATAGCACTTAACTGTGCTCCCAAAATCGTAATGACCGGGATCAGCGCATTCCTGAGGCCATGCTTTAAGACCACCTTCCATTCCCGCATGCCCTTTGCTCTGGCACAATCCAAATGCTCCTGTCCGATCACATCCAGAAGCGAGCTGCGGGTAAGTCTTGCAACATTGGCAATGGGACCTACTGACAACGCGATTACCGGCATGAGAAAGTGCTGTGGAGTTCCGATACCGCCGCTTGGCAAAATTCTGAGTTTCAGAGAAAAAATAAAGATCAACAGGATTCCCAATATAAAATTAGGCAGAGTACTGCCTACCACCGCACTGCTCATGGTGATCCGGTCTAACAGGGTATTGTGCTTCACCGCTGCCAGAACTCCCAAGGGGATTCCGATCACAATGGTAAGTCCCAATACAATGCTTCCCAATGAAATTGTCGGAATCATACGCTCTGCGAAGAGATCGGAAACAGAACGTGCATAGTAATAGCTCATTCCGGTATCCCCCGTAAAGAGCCCGACAAATGATTTTATGTACTGCTGCCACAGCGGCATATCCAGTCCCAGATTTGTCCGCAGGATTTCTTTTGCAGAATCACTGGCTCCGGCCAATGTCAGCCATTCAATCGGATCTCCCGTTACTCTGGTAAGGAAAAAAACCAGAGTGTAAACTGCCCATATCGTCAGTACCGCCTTTCCTACACGCAATATAATATAACGTTTCATTGCTTTCCTCCATCCGTGTATAAATGACAGGCAACCTGATGTCCATCTGCCGTTTCTGCCATCTGCGGTCTGATCTCTTTACAAATAGCAAGTGCCTTTTTACAACGCGCGCAGAACGGACATCCAGAGGGCAAATCCATGGGACTGGGGATCTCTCCCTCCAGTACTTTGCATTGATCCTGTTCTCTGGGATCCGGTATCGGTACTGCCTGCATAAGGGCCTGGGTGTAGGGATGAAGCGGATGCTCAAACAGATCTTCTTTCTCCGCCAGTTCTACTGCCTGCCCGAGATACATTACAAGCACTCTGTCACTGATATGGCTTATAACGCTCATGTCATGTGAAACAAAAACATAGGTCAGCTTCTTTTTCTCCTGCAGATCCTTCAAAAGGTTTAATATCTGTGCCTGAATAGAAACATCCAACGCAGAAACTGGTTCGTCACACAATAAAAGCTGCGGATCCGTCACCAAAGCTCTGGCAATGGCAATCCTCTGTCTCTGTCCTCCTGAAAATTCATGGGGATATTTTTTCAGAGAGTCTCTGGATAATCCCACCTGCTCCAACAAAGGGAGGATTCTCGATTTCTTTTCCTCTGCACTCATCCGCTCATGGATCCGTAACGGCTCTTCCAGAATTCGCTGAATGCTCATGCGGGGATCCAGAGATGCATAGGGATCCTGAAATACCATCTGCATATTTTTTCTAACCAAAGGAGGCATATGTCTGTGTATTTTTTTGTCCCCGAACTGCACATAACCGCCAGTCGCTTCCTCCAACCCCATCAGCATGCGGATCAGGGTTGTTTTTCCACACCCTGATTCCCCGATGATCCCCAGTGTTTCGCCCTGATACAGGGTAAAGGAAACATGATTCACGGCATGTACCATTCCAATTTCTTTTGGAAGCAGTGCTCCTCTTTTTACCGGATATTCTTTACATAGATCAACGACTTCTAATATTTTCTCTTTCACAAGGCACCCCCTCCAGGCCCGCATTTTTCTTTTTCCTGCTGCTGCGGAGTATAGAAGCATTTGTATAAATGTCCGTTTTCCCCCTGCATACCCGGCTCTTTCTCATGGCATACCTCCTGTGCATAGCTGCAGCGGCTGCAAAACCGACAGTACTGTACCGGTACTTTCATCTTTGGAACCTGACCAGGGATTGTATACAGCTTTTCTTTTCTCTCTTTTATGCTGGGAATTGCTGCCAGAAGCCCTCTGGTGTAAGGGTGGCATGGATTTTCGAACAGTTCTGTACATTTTCCTTGCTGTCGATCAGTGTATTTCCTGCTGCCACAAATTCCTCTGTAGGTGTCCAGCTTCCTGTTTCCGGGTTTGCCGGTCCGGAGCCTGTTCCAAACAGGAGCCATAATGCACCAAGGGGATTATCAAACCGGGAAGCAGAGGACCATGCCCGGATGTCTGCACTGAAGGAGAATTTGTCTGTAAATACGACTTCTGCTTTTACGCCGATATCCGCAAGCATGCTGACAATGGCCTCACCTGCCTGATTGCCGTTTGTATAATAACCGTCCGCCATTTCGATGGAAATAACCTCTTCCCCGTCATATCCGGATTCTTTTACTAATTCACGAGCTTTTTCCGGATCATACTGTACACCGGGATAGTCCTCAATATATAAATCTCCATAGCTTTCAAACTGATGCCCATTCGGAACCTTTGCATATCCGGACCAAAGGGTATCTACCAGTGTCTGGCGGTCTATTGCCATCGTCAATGCCTGTCTGAATTTCTGATTTGACATAATGCTGTCTTCATTTCTGGTATTAAATGTGTATATATGGATATTTTTAATGGAGGTTCCCACCACGCTCACACCGGAGGTTCCATTGATCGTATCTACCGCATCAGAAGGCACATCATTGATAATATCTACTTCCCCTGTGATCAAAGCGGTCATACGGGCAGATGCTTCCGGATAAGAAATAAATTCTATACTCTTTGCAGCAGGCTTATCTCCCCAGAAGCCGTCGTAACGCTCCAACACATATTTTTCAGGAGAGTACTGTGTCAGCTTATACGGGCCGGTACCGATGGGAGCAGTCTGAAAGGCTTCATCTCCGATTTCTTCAATATAATCCTTCGGTACAATGCTTGCTCCCCAGATAGAGCCCAGTCTCTGTTCAAACGCAGCATCCGGTTTTTTCAGCTTGAACTGTACCGTAAGATCATCTATCTTTTCGACGGAATCCAGTGTTTCATATAATACTGCAATGGTTCCATCTCCATAGCCGCTTAAAATTCGATCAAATGTAAATTTCACATCCTCTGCATCACATACCTCGCCGTTCTGGAAGGTAACATTTTCCCGGATTTTTACATTTAATGTTGTATCATCCTGCCATTCCCAGCTATCTGCCAGCTGTCCGGTGATATTTCCTTCTTTATCCGTGAAAAGCAGGGTATCAAAAATATTATAAAAAAGCTTAATGCTGGCAATACCGATGGATCTGTCCGGATCTAACTGTGTCGGCAAAGCAGCAAGACCAATTTTCAAAACATCCAATTCTGTTTCTTTTGCTGCAGCTTCTGCTGTATCCTCCTGTGAAGACGCAGTCTGCTCAGCAGTCGTCTGAGTCGCCTCTTTCTTATTTGCGGTATTTGCAGCAGAGCCGCAGCCACCAAGCGTAAGCATCATTGCCATTACTCCGGCAATCAACCGAGTCCTTTTTTTCATACATTCTCCTTCTTGTTGTGTTTTCTATTCCCTTTCCTGCAGTTCTAAGTTTTGTGTGCACATCATCAAAAGAACTGTTAACATCTTATGTCTCTTTTCTATTTGTCACCATCAGGAATGCGTAAATCGTTTGTAAAAGTTCTGCATATAAAAAATGCAGGATTTCCTTTCCGGAAAATCCTGCAAATCAGAAAAGCATTTTATGAAATTATCCAATTTGGAAAACTGCCGCTCTGTACTTCTATTACTGTGCGTTACCCGGTTCCAATGCCAACCCAATCAATCGATCCGCCTGATCTGCCATGAATAGCGGAATGTTCAGCACATCATCATCCAGCTTCGGATTTGACCTCCACTGGGAAGATGTCGTTCTCCCGCTGAATGAGGAAATCAACTTCGTAAGGCGGGTTGTTCTGACTCCAATAACGGGGCATGACTTCAAAAAATTTCTTATATTCTTCATTTCATCAAAGTTAAAGTAAGCTGTATTTTCATAACAGCGTCCGCCGAACTCTTTCAGAATCCAAGTCTTACCCACCTGACGTACACCCTTCAAGATTAAAGGCTTGCGGTAGGGAGAATTCTTCCAAGCCAGCAATTTTTTAAGACAAATCGTTCCATAGAATCGTTCCTCACATAACTGCAGTATGGATTCCCCCGATAAACAGATAGGGAATCGAGCGCATCGCTCCGAATCCAAGACCGAACGCTTTCTTCCTTTCTATTCATCAAACATCATATATTCCATATAAAATTCCTGAAATTTCGCACTCGTTCCAAGATTGATGGTCTTTGCCCGCTCTGCCAGCGCTGTTGCTTCTTTTTCCATCCTGCGGTCATGCAGAATCCTTACCGCACCCGCCAGTGCCGCGTTTCCGCAAATTTTAATACGGGACAGGTCAATTTTGGGAAAAAGTCCGATTCTTTCCGCGCTTTTGGCCGACATATAGGAGCCAAAGCCACCTGCCACATACAGGCCTTCCAGCCCGGCGGCATCTATTTTTTCCTCCGCCAAAAGTGTCTCCATTCCTGCCCGGATCGCTCCCTTGGCAAGCTGAACCTCACGAATATCCTCTGCAGTCAGACCGACGTTTCCAGCAAAGCATACATCCTCTTCCAGATAACCGGTATCCTCCAGCAATCCGCTTTCCAGCAATCCTGCCACACCGTCGATCACGCCGCTGCCGCAGATGCCCTCTGCTGTAGAAGCCTCCCTGTCGCCAATCACATGTACCTTCCAGCTGCCGTTTTCCCAGTTTACATGGTCAATGGCACCTGCCACACCTCGCATGCCGCAGGAAAGCCCAGCGCCCTCAAAAGCCGGTCCCGCCGCTGTCGCGCAGCAAATCAGACGTTCCTTATGAAACAGGACGATCTCTCCGTTCGTCCCCACATCCACCATCAGCCGGGATCTGCCGCTGCGCGCGGCTGAGACACCATCCGCTTCTCCGCAGCTGACATTCGTGTCAATTGCTGCCGCAGCTTCTTTGCGGCTGCCGTCCGCTCCGGGTATGCGGTCCGTTTCTGTAAGACCCGATCCAAGAATCGCTGTCGTAATATCCGCACCAACAAACGCAGACATGCAGCGCGGAAGATATACGTCTGCTTTCCGGCAGCTCAAATCCAGTGCTTCTCCTATCGTCCACCAGCCGAACAGCTCGTCCGCTTCAAACGGCGCCCTTGACAGGCATCTGGGATCCTTCTGCGTCAGGAAATACAGCATCGACGTATTTCCGGTAATGATAACTGTCTCAATGGCCTCTGCACTTTCTCCTGCGTGTTCTGCCAGCTCTGTAAGCAGGCACGACACTGCCTCCCGGACGATTGCCGCAAGTTTATCTGCTTTTCCCTCCAGAGAAGCTTCCATCCGGCTGATGACATCCGCGCCGAACACGGACTGCGGATTCCATGCACCCATCGTTCCGACAGCCCGGCCTTCCCGATAAAGGACGGCTGCAATTGTCGTTGTACCGATATCCACCGCCGCGCCGAGATGACGGTAGAGCCGCGCGCTGGGCGCAGCTTCTGCAGACGGCGCAGCGCTGGTGTGCTCTGACGGCTGCGCTGCACTGGCGCGCTCTGACGGCGGAGCAGGCGACATGCCGGCGGCGCAGGCAACTGACGGTGCAGACGGCGTGCTTACACAAATGGTCTCCTCCCCGTCTGCTTCCTGCCGCAGCGCATCGATTTTCCCGTCCGGCACTGCTTTCAGAAAACAGGCAAGCCGGATTCCCTGCGCAAGACGCTCGGCTCCAAGAAGTTTTTTTTCCGTCTCAGACGGCGCCGCAAAACCTCCCTCCGCATACACCATACACTTCCCGCAGGCATGTCGTCCGCCGCAGGGCATTTCCACTCCGTGTGATTTTTTCAGCAGACTGCTGACTGTTGTTCCGGGCTCTGTAAAAAAAGCCTCTTCATTGATCCAAAAACGGATTTTTTCGCAGTTATCTGTCATTTTTTATTCTGTCCTGTCAAACAGGCTCCGAACCGTCTGTTTTCTGCCTGCCAGCCAACAATCCGGTCTCCTATTTGTCCTTTGCTTCATAATATTCCGATACAGCCGTAAAGAACGCGTCGATATTCTCCCATTTGGACATCGGAGGAATATCACATCCGGAGGAAATGATAAAATTATCATGCGTGCAGCATTTTTCCATCACTTCCAGCGTCGCCTTCCGGATAGATTCTGTCGTACCGTTTCTAAACTGCCCAGCAGGATCTACATTTCCCATGACCAGTCTGTCTGCCGGCATCTTCTCCAGCGCGTCTTCCATATTGACTGCATTTCCAAAATGATATCCCATCGCACCGATGGATGCAAGCGAATCTTCCATCGCAGGAGAAAGCACTCCTGCCAGCGGCTCTGCGATAACAACGCCGTTTGCGCCGCATTTTTTATACGCCTTACAGTAATGCTCATGTACGGTAAAGAAGCAAGCAACCGAAAACAAGAGATAGACCGCCAGCACCACACTATTCCGAACCAAAGAAAACAAAGACCAAAAGACAAGCATTGTGGAAATATTTGTTGGCAGAAAAAATACTTGCGTGCGCACGCATATTGATGTACAATACGTTCTGTTTGGAGGTATATATCTATGCAACTATTAAAATGGCTTTCCGTAACAGACCGATTTTACAAAATCTATTTGGACAAGCAACTTGCCCCCTATGGAATCAACAACAGTCAATATATGTTCTTAATCAAAATCTGTCGTTCGCCCGGTATTCTACAAGATTCTTTGTTGAATATGTTCTATGTTCATCCAAGCAATATTGTACGGACGGTTGCGACATTGGAAAAGCAGGGAATGATTACACGTTCTCCCAATGATAATGACAAGCGGACATGTAAATTGTATCCTACAGAAAGAGCATTGTCTATTATTGACGAGATACAGATGATATGCGAAAAGACAGAAGCTCTTTTATTGCAGGGTATGAGCGAATCCGAGCAGAACCTTTTTATGGATTTCTTAATACAGGCGGGCAGAAATATCACATCGGAACTCCATATAGAGAGAAAGGGGGAGGAGTTCAATGACTGAAAATCCTCTGGGCTATGAAAAAATACCAAAGCTGTTGAAAAATTTTGCTGTTCCCAGTATTGTGGCGTCTCTTGTCGGCTCAATCTACAATATTGTGGATCAGATTTTTATTGGTCAAGGGGTCGGTTATTTGGGAAATGCAGCAACCAATGTTGCCTACCCGTTTTCTACCATCTGCCTTGCCATTGCACTACTGGTCGGAATTGGCAGTTCTTCCCGTGTTTCCCTCTGTCTTGGATGCAAAGAGCCGAAAGCTGCCGCCAAAGCAGCGGGAAATGGTATTGTTCTGATGGGAATTTTCGGAATTATTTATTTGCTGGTTGGAGAAACTTTTCTGCCTTTGCTCCTAAAGGCATTTGGGGCAACGACAGCTGTATTTCCATATGCAAAGCAGTATGCCAGCATAACATTGATTGGAATGCCGTTTCTCATTGTAACGAATGGTATGAGCAATTTGATTCGAGCAGATGGAAAACCAAAGTATTCAATGGCCTGCATGGTTGTGGGAGCTATTATCAATACCATTCTTGACCCCATTTTTATTTTTGTTTGCGATTGGGGAATTGCCGGCGGAGCTTGGGCAACGGTTATTGGGCAAATTTTTTCTTTCACACTCGCACTCCGTTATCTATGGCGTTTCCAAACAATCCATTTTGAAAAAAAGTCGTTTTTATTTGACATTAAAGAAAGCCTGCAAATTTGCAGCATGGGGATAAGCAGCTGCTCAAATCAGATTGCAATTACCGTGATTCAAATCATTCAGTACAATTCGTTGACTTATTACGGCGCATTAACAAAATATGGAACGGATATTCCCTTGGCAGCTTGCGGAATTGTTATGAAAACAAATGCCATAATCCTTGCGATTGTTACAGGAATCTCGCAAGGGATGCAGCCGATTATCGGTTTCAACTATGGAGCAAGGCAATATCATCGGGTACGGGAGGCTTACCTGCTTGCAGTAAAATGGAACCTTGTTGTTTCCACTATTGCTTTTATCGCATTTCAATTTTTCCCGCGATCTATCATTTCACTATTCGGAGACGGGGACGAGCTGTATTTTGAATTTGCTGTTTTGTTCATGCGTACCTATATTTTCATGGTGTTGGTAAATGGTGTGCAGTTGCTTTCTTCCGACTTTTTTACCGCAATAGGAAAAGCGTTAAAAGGTGCTCTGTTGGCATTAACAAGGCAGACCTTTTTCTTGATTCCGCTTACCCTGCTGCTCCCGCTTCGTTTCGGAATTATGGGAGTATTGCTAGCGGGGCCTGTTGCTGATTTTTCAGCGTTTGTGCTATCTATTGTGTTAGTGGGAACAGAATTAAGAAAGCAAAAAAATGCAACACATATTAGTCCACAGTAAAATGAACGGGCTACGTCCGCTATTGACAGCCCCGCCTGTCTTTGCTTTTAGGCCGCTAAGGGGCGACAGCAAAAAGTGCTGCCGCCTCTTACATTATCAGGGCGTGCAAAAAATGATTTCTCATCCTTCACACGCCCTGATTATTTCCGATAAGCCTTTATTTTTCCGCGAAACACGCAGATAATTTTCATTCGCCCTTTAACAGGCTGCTGTCCTCGAAATAATTGATCTTCATCGCTGCCTTGACATCCTTTAAGGTTTCCGCAGCCTTTGCTTCTGCAACCTCACTGCCCTTTTTCAGAATGTCGTAAACATCCGTCAGATGCTCTTCCCAGTATTTTCTTCTCTCACGGATCGGCGCAAGCTCAGACTGCATAACGTTGTTTAAGAACTTCTTCACTTTGACGTCGCCCAGACCGCCCCGCTGATAATGTGCTTTCAATTCGTCCAGATTCTGGTAATCCGGTAAAAACTCTGCAAAATGCTCCGGTCTGCAGAACGCATCCAGATAGATAAATACAGGGTTTCCGTCTACATTGCCGGGATCCTCCACACGCAAATGATTCGGATCTGTGAACATGCTCATAACCTTTTTCTTCACATCTGCTTCTGTGTCGGACAGATAGATACAGTTGCCAAGGGATTTGCTCATCTTCGCCTTGCCGTCGATGCCGGGCAGTCTTAAACATGCCTTATTGGAGGGCAGGATGATCTCAGGCTCTGTCAGGGTGTCCCCATAAACGCTGTTGAACTTATGTACGATTTCCTTACACTGTTCCAGCATCGGCAGCTGGTCTTCGCCAACCGGAACGGCAGTTGCACGGAATGCAGTAATGTCCGCAGCCTGGCTGATGGGATAGCAGAAAAATCCAACCGGAATGCTTGCTTCGAAATTACGCATCTGGATCTCTGCTTTAACGGTAGGGTTTCTCTGTACTCTGGAAACCGTTACCAGATTCATATAGTAAAAGGTCAGCTCTGTCAGCTCCGGAACCATCGACTGAATGAAAATCGTTGCCTTTTCCGGATCAAGGCCGCATGCCAGATAATCCAGCGCTACCTGTAAAATGTTCTGACGTACCTTTTCCGGATGCTCTGCATTGTCTGTCAACGCCTGTGCATCCGCAATCATAATATAAATCTCGTCAAACTGACCGGAATTCTGCAGTCTTACACGCTCCTTCAAAGAGCCTACATAATGGCCCACATGAAGACGTCCTGTGGGGCGATCCCCCGTTAAAATAATCTTTTTGCTCATATGCCTGTCCCTCTCGCTTCTCTTGGGATACTACAGTGCTGTCTGCAGCCTGCCGCATCCTGATAAACCTGCAGTCTGTTGGTTTCAACAGCTGCAGCTCTTTCCAATTATATCCCGTAAAAAGCACAGAGTCAACAGTTGCGTATATTCGCATCTGTTGACTCTAAACAGGTTACAGTTCTGTGGTTCAACCTGCGCCGATCAGTCCTCGTGTTTCGCACTGCGCCGCTGGATCCACTTTACAAGCTCCACGATGGGAACTACCAGCACACTCAAAAGTAGTGCAACGAGATACTCTGCAGGTTCCACACTCGTAAAGCCAAATGCCCCGGCAAGCAGCGGGATCTCACACACTGCAGTAGTTGCAAGCAGCGAAACCACTGCCGCTCCAAGCAGAAGCCAATTTTTCGAGCCAAGCTTGAAAATACTTCCTCTCTGGGAACGCATATTCATGCTGTGGAAAATTTCCGCCATTGACATTGTGACAAACGCCATCGTAGTGCCATGGGCGCTGTTTGTGATGGTCCATTCTCCGGTTTCCATGAAATGTCCGATAAAATAGGAAACCATGACAAGTGCTGTTACCAAAAGTCCCTGATAAGCAATATCAAAGCCCATTCCATCTGCAAAAATCCCGGCCTTCGCATCTCTGGGTTTGCGCTTCATAATGTTCGGCTCTGCCTTTTCCGTACCAAGTGCCAGCGCCGGGAAGCAGTCCGTTACAAGATTGATCCACAGAAGATGCACCGGCTGCAGAATCGTAAAGCCCAGAAGTGTCGCAAAGAAAATACTCAGCACTTCACTCATATTGGAGCCTAACAGAAACTGGATTGCCTTCCGGATGTTGTCATAGATTCTGCGGCCCTCTTCCACCGCGCCGACAATCGTTGCAAAATTATCGTCCGCCAGCACCATATCTGCCACATTTTTGGTAACGTCCGTTCCTGTGATGCCCATTCCGATGCCGATGTCCGCAGCCTTGATGGAGGGCGCGTCGTTAACGCCGTCACCGGTCATTGCCGTCACATAGCCGGCATTTCTCCAGGCGTTTACGATACGGGTCTTGTGCTCTGGCTGTACGCGGGCATAAACGCTGATGTTCCGGAACTTCTCTGCAAATTCTGCATCGTCCATTTTTTCCAGCTCTGCTCCGGTCACTGCCAGGCTGCCATCCTGCAAAATACCAAGCTCTTTTGCAATCGCTGCTGCCGTATCCACATGGTCGCCCGTGATCATAACCGGTCGGATACCCGCTTCCCGACATTCGTCAATTGCTGCCTTTACCTCCGGACGCACCGGATCAATCATGCCGCACAGTCCCAAAAAGCAAAGCTCCTGCTCCAGCAGATCCGCATCCTCGCTTTCCGGTTTTTTCGTCCAGACTCTCTGTCCGCATGCCAGCACACGCAGTGCCCGATCTGCCATGGACTTATTTGCCTGTAAAACCTTTTTCCGATATTCTTCTGTCATGGGCAGAAGCTGTCCATCCTCCAGATAAAATGCACAACGGGTGAGAACCACATCCGGCGCCCCTTTTGTAAACTGAATGTAATCATCCTTGCGTTTATGGACTGTGGACATCATTTTCCGTCCGGAATCAAAGGGAGCCTCCATCACACGGGGCATACTCTGTTTTAAAAGATTCTTATCCTGCCCGATCCGGTTCGCCCAGACAACCAGGGCAGCCTCCGTCGGTTCTCCTGTCACGTTACCGTCTGCATCCAGCTCTGCGTCACTGCACAGTGCCATTGCTGCCGAAAGCTCCTTCTCTTCTGCTCCGAAGGAATCTACAACTGTCATCTGGTTCTGCGTCAGCGTTCCGGTCTTATCCGAGCAGATCACCTGGGCACAGCCAAGGGTTTCCACTGCAGTCAGCCGGCGGATAATCGCGTTTCGTTTTGACATGTTCGTTACACCGATGGAAAGTACCACTGTCACAACTGCCGCAAGTCCTTCCGGGATCGCCGCCACTGCAAGGGAAACCGCAATCATAAAGGAGTTCAGCGCAACCTCAAAATTCAGGCTGCCTGCCCGGATCATCTGAATCGCAAAAACCAGTACGCAGATTCCGATCACCAGCTTTGTCAACACCTTCGAAAGCTGTGTCAGTTTTCTCTGCAGCGGTGTCTGTCCTTCCTGAGCCTGAGACAGAGCATCCGCAATTTTTCCCATTTCCGTATCCATACCAGTGGCCGTTACGACTGCCACAGCACGTCCATATACGATCGTGCTTCCCATATAGACCATATTTTTACGGTCGCCCAGAGGCACATCCCGTTCCCCGTCTGCCAAAAAGATCTGATCGATCAGCTTCGTGACCGGCACGGATTCTCCTGTCAGTGCAGCTTCCTCTGCTTTCAGGCTTGCGCTTTCCAGAATCCTTGCATCCGCCGGAACCGCATCCCCTGCTTCCAGACAGATGATATCCCCCACCACAAGGTCTTTGCTCAAAATCGAGGACATTTTCCCGTCCCGCACAACCTTTGAGGTGGCCGCTGCCATGTCCTGCAGCGCTTCGATCGCCTTTTCCGCCTTGCTTTCCTGATACACACCCAGCACGGCATTGATCAGGACCACTGCCAGGATAATGATGACATCCGCAAAGCTGTCATTTTCCAGGACTGCAAGCACACCGCTGATGGCCGCTGCCGCCAGCAGGATCACGATCATCGGATCTGCCACCTGTTCCGCAAACCGGCGCAGCAGGGATTTTCCCTTCGCCGCTTTTAACTCATTTGCCCCGTTCTGCAAAAGCCGCTCTGCCGCTTCTTTTTCCGTCAGGCCGCTTTTTTGGCTGTTCAGCTCCTGCAGTACCTGTTGTGAGTCTTCACAATAATACTTCATTCTTTTTCCTCCCGATGGTGTTTTTCGTACAATAGATCTCTCACTTCGTGATCGCTCTATTGTCTTAAATCACAAAAGACCCAAATACTGCTTTTCAAAAAGAAAACAGTATCTGAGTCTCGCAATTTAAAACAAGCCAGATCGGCATAGGATCGGGGTTGTTGACTTGTTACGCTGATGCAAAGGCGATCCGCCGGCTCTGTTTTATTCCGGCAGCTGCACTTGCTGCGCTCGCTACTCCCTCACAGGGAATTTTGTTTAGCAGTAAGGTTATCATATGCAAAGTCTTCTGTCAATATACATGCCGGTAAAGTTTTGGTGAAATTTTTGTCCTCTTTCGCTGCGGTTTGACCAGAAATCCTTGTTTTACAGCCGTTCCACCAATGCGCCGCCTGCGCGCAGCACCCCATTCTCATAACCTCTTGCAAACAGCACGCTGCCCTCTGTCTCCACATCGGTCTCTTTTCCGGATGCGTTCAACACAACCCGGAGCCTGCTGCCCTCTGCCCCGGTTTTGACATATTCCACCACCCGGTCAGAGCTGTTATTATTTTCAAATGTGATTTCCATGCTGCGGGCCGCAGGCTCTTTTCGAAGGGCTATCAGCTGCTTTACCTGCTCCGTAATCTCTGCATAGTTTCCCTGTTCGATCTGATCCCAGGGCATACAGCGTCTGCAATCCGGGTCAGCGCCGCCCTCTATCGCGATTTCCGTCCCATAATAGATACAGGGACTTCCAGGCATTGTAAAGAGCATTGCAAGCTGTTGGAAAAAGAGATCCTGATTTCCACCTGTCTGATGGATCAGCCGATCTGTATCATGGGAATCCATAAGGTTAAACAAAACCTCTGTCGTCTGACGCATATAACGCACCAGATTTTCATGGATCGCCTCTTCCAAATCCGATTTTGTCTTTTCCGGCTGATACCAAAACTCCCGGATGGCTGCAGCAAAGGGATAGTTCATAACGGCGTCGAATTCGTCCCCGCCAAGCCACGGCATTGCGTCATGCCAGATTTCCCCCAGCAGATAAAAATCCGGTTTTAACTGCTTTGTCATCTGCCGCAGCTCACGGCAGAACAGATGGGAAATTTCGTTTGCAACATCTAACCGAAGTCCATCAATGTCAAATGTCTCAATCCAATAACGAACGGTATCCAAAAAATAGTCCCGCACCTTTTTTTCACTCGTATTGAGCTTTGGCATCCGCTCCGCAAAGGCAAAGGAATAATAGCGTCCATCCCGGGTGCTGCCCTCCTGCTCCCGACAGGGCCAGCGATTGATCATAAACCAGTCGTAATAGGGGGACTTGGGCCCCTTTTCCATCACATCCCGCCACGGTAAAAAGTTACTGCCGCAATGGTTGAATACACCGTCCAACATCACGCGGATGCCTCTGTCATGGGCCTCCTTAACGAGCAGCTTCATAGTCTTTTCATCTCCGAAGCCCGGATCGATCTTCCGGTAATCTGTCGTATCATATTTATGACTTGAGGGAGATTCAAACACCGGCGTCAGATACAGTCCGGTAATACCAAGCTCCTGTAAATAAGGAAGCTTTTGACGAATTCCATCCAGATCGCCGCCGTAAAAATCGAGATTACTTACGGTATGGTATCCCCAGGGCTTTACCCAGTCCGGATCATTTTCTTTGTTGCCGTTGCAAAAGCGCTCCGGAAAAATCTGATACCAGACCGTCTCCCGCACCCACTTCGGCGTCACGTTGATATCCACCGAGTTCATCCACGGGAACGTAAAGCACTGTCCCAGCTGTCCGTTTTTCACATCCTCTGGCGAATGAAAGCCATCTTCAAAATAAAAGACCCGTTCTGCTCCTGCCTGCAGCTCGAAGAAATACCGGCACCGTTTATAGGGAGGCTGCACGGGAATTTCCCACCAGAGGTGCTGGGGCAGGCGCATTTTTGTCACGATCTCCTCCCGGCTGCCTTCCCAAGCCTCGTTTCCGCCCAGAATACCGGTAGAAAACGGGTCACCATAATGAATCCAAACCTGTTCCACTTCTTCTCCGGTCTGCAGCCCTACCATCAAAATTTCCTCATTCAATGCATAGCAAAACTGCTGTGACGCTCTATGATAAACCGCTTCTAAATGAATCATGTTCAGACCTCCTTTTTCCAAGCTGCATCCTTTCGAACTGCAGCCGATCTCATTTCAATACATTTCCAGACCATACTTTTTCTGCAGCTGCAGTAAGGTGATGTCATGTTGAATATGCTCCGACAAAATTTTCACCATCAGCCCATTGTTGCTGACCGTACCGCTCCAGTTGGCAAATGCACCGCAGTCCGCTGTCAGCGTCATCTGCCTGTCTGTCACAAGCATCAGACGGGAGGGCTGATGTGCTGTCAGCATTCCTCCGTGGGTATAAAACTCCACATCCTCCCGGTTCAGCCCAAGATCATAAAAGGAAAACGCAACGATCCGCACGCCTTTTTTCTTTAGCCGATGGAAGGTCTCTGCAAAACGGGAAAGATCAAAATCCGCATTCAGATAAACCTCCTCCCGGGCATCCTCCAGAAGCTTCCCTGCCCTTGCCATCGCCGTTTCAAAGCCCCGGAATACGAAATGCACCTCCGGCTGCTTCGCCGTCTCATATTCTTCCAGCTGTTGCCTGGCGAGAGAAAGGTTTGCTGTCATTTCCGCCTGCATCCGCCCCAAAAGCACATCCGGCTCCTGGGCGGTATACAGTGCTGTCTGATCCGGCACCAGCTCCACCATCCCCTTATCCAGCATGTGCTCCAGCGCATTGTAAATAGAAGGGCGTGCAATTGCGATTTTTTTTGCCAGCTGATAGGCAGACATGGGCTCAGAACCGATCAATGCCATATAAATCTGTGCTTCCAGCCTTGAAAAATTCAGATGTTCCAGGGTTTCCTGCAGCTTCATCGTTCGCTTTCCTTTCGTTGTATATTTTATACAACTATATATAGCATAAACTTTTGCCTTACGCAAGTATTTTTTTGATTTCCTTGAAAAGGAAGAAGATCCGGTGCAGATTTTTCAATGAAACGGGATTGAAAAAAGGAGATTTTCAGCCGGGAACCAGTGGATATCAATTTTTGAAAAATATAGTTGACAGTGTAGAGACACAGTAAAGCTGCCAATTTCATAGGAAAAACAAAGCTAGTTGATTTGTATGGAGGAGAAACACATGGAGAAGAGGAAGGACTGGCTGATTGTTACCGCCATTGCAGCCATTGTATTTGCAATTTTAAGTCTCATTCTGATGGTGAAGTTAAACAGCACCCTAGGTGAGTTAAAGGAATTAAAGGCAGAAAAGAGAGAAGCCTGGCAGGAAGTAATGGGCCAAAAGGAAGAGAATGCCTCTGATCTGGCCACAGCGGACCAAGAATCCGGCGATACCACCGTCAGATTGTTGGATGATATGGTACAGCAGCAAGACAGTCAGGGTCAGTGGATAGATATTTGCACCATTCAGGAGTTTGAACAATCTGATCCGGTGTCTGCAGGCAGACAGAAGATGGAAGAAATTGTAAGACAGCACCAGGAGGCGGAGACAAACGGAACGGATGAGGAAAACGGTGGATTTTCTGTGGCTTCTTTGAAGAGGGAGAATGGACTTGCGGATGCGACCCAGCAAATTACGGTGGACAAAAAAGGTGCCGGTGCGGATAAGAGTGCAAATGGTAACGCAAATAACAAGAAGAACAAAGGAAACAATAATAGCCAGGCTGTAGAAAATACGCAGACTGGTCAGGAAACCGGACAGGCAGGAACACAGACTCCTGCAGGCGGCAGTGCAGGGGCATCCAATCCTACTCCTGCGACACCCAGCAATCCAACGCCATCCAATCCAACCCCGGCAGAACCGACTCCTGCAGAACCCACCCCTTCGGAACCTGTTCAGCAGCCCGATGCCGGCTCAGGTGACGGCGAAGACATTGGCTGGACAGACGGTGTTTTGTAGGCATTGGGAATAGCTAACGGGAAAGGGCAAAAAGGCTTTTTTGACAATGGATGATTCCTCCTCGCATTTTACAACAAAAATCTTACATTTCGCGTGATTATAGCCCACGGCAAAGATTTTTTTGTAGAATAGAAACATCAAATATGTTTCGTGCGAGGAGGTATTTTTATGGGCCTATTTACTAATAAGAAAAAACTTTGTCCAATCTGCGGAAGCCCCACTCCCAGATTGTTGCCTACCAAGATTGAGGGCGAGCCTATTTGTTCTGTCTGTGCGGACAAGATCAATCTTCCCCAGGGCAGAGCCAACAACCTTACGATGGCTGAATTTCAGAAGTATTTGGAATTTTATGATGGGGAAAATGCCAAGCTTAGGGAAATGTTCCAGGAGACTTATTCCAGAAGCAGCCGTTTTTTCAGCAACACCTTTTTTATCTGTGATTCTGTGCATCAGCTGTTCAAAATCACAAATTTGAACAATGCCATTGTGTTCCCCGGAAATTGTGTGGAGCGTATGACAATTTCTGAAGATGACCGAGTGTTCATGGAGCTGACACCTCAGAGCCTTCGGTTTTACACATCTCCGGTGCCGGATGAGGTGAATGCACTGCAGATGGAAATCGATGCTTTTAATCGGGAGTATGAGCGTTATGAGTTCCTGGAAGAGCAGAGAAAGCGTATGGAAGAGCAGAGAAAACGTGTGGAGGAACTGAGAGCAGGCAGTAATGAGAAACAGGATTACTCCTCCTCTTCCTACTCCAGCCCTTCCTTCCGCCCTGTGTTGCCTTTTGAGAAATTTCACATTGAGCTGGTGCTGAATCATCCCTGGTGGGATTCTGTGAAGGAGCACGAGGGGGCGCCTACCTTTGACAGAACCCATCCTTCCGTATATGATTATATGGCAGATTACAATCAGAAAGTTTCTGAGTTGACGGAGTTGATTCAGGTTTTCCGGGATACCTGCTATCCCAACTGTAAGGTGATTTATGAGAATGACAATCATTCCCTGGCACAGGAGGCAGCTCCTGCACAGCCTGTCAGTACAGCGGATGAACTGAAGAAGTTCAAGGAACTTTTAGATATGGGCGCCATCACCCAGGAAGAGTTTGATGCGAAGAAAAAACAATTGTTAGGACTGTAAAATGAAACTTGCTATCTGTGATGACAACAAAAATCAACTGCATAGTATTGCACAGATGCTGGAACGTTATGTGACGCCGGAAGGGGAAAAGGTTCGCTACGATCTCTATGGAAATGCCTTGGATCTTGTGTCAAACCTTTCCTCTGGCAGATATGATGCATTGCTGATGGATATTCTGATGCCGGGCCTTAACGGCATTGAGGCAGCCAGAGATATTCGTCAGATCAATGAGGATATTCCGATTCTGTTTCTGACGTCCAGTCCGGAATTTGCCGTGGACAGTTACCGGGTTCATGCATTTGACTATTTGATGAAACCGGTGGACGAAGCGGAGTTGTTTAAGGGGTTAAATCGGATTTTTGCAATAAAGAAGGAATTGGTCAGCCATATGCTGACGATTCAGAACGCCAAGGAGTTGCATGTGATTTCCCTGTCCCAGCTGGAATATGTGGAAATCAATAACCGAACCTTGTTGTTTCACCTGATTGATGGAGAGACCAAGGCTCTTCGGGGCAAACTTTCGGATTATGAGGAAAATTTGCTTTCCCAGCCGAATTTCCTAAAGATCCATCGCTCTTATGTGATTAACATGGATCATATGAAGAGTCTGAATAAAAATAGTTTCGAAACTATGACCGGCAAGGAAATTCCCATCTCCAGAAATTTGCTGACGGAGGTGCATACACAGTATGTAAACTATCTGCACTCCGCTATCAGACAGTAATATTGTGCAGTGGAATGGTTACCATCAGGGAGAAAATTTCCTCCTTTACCTGGAAAAGGGCCATTCCTCCATGCACTTTGGCGATGGATTGAATGCTCTTGGTTCCGTAACCGTGACCGGTTCGGGAGGCCTGGGGCAGATTATCTATAATGACAATATCATTGTTGCAGGAATTATCAATGGAGATCACAAGCTGCTCCTGAAATTCCTGTATTCTTACCTCTACCATTCTACGTCCTACAGGCACATTTTCTGTGGCGTCAAAAGCATTTTCCAAAGCATTGGACACAAGGGTACAGATTTCCATATTACTTAAAGGCAGATGATCCGGCAGTTTGATATCCGGATGGTAGCTTGCTCCAATCTCCTCCGCTCTGCCTGCAAAATGGGACAATAACAGATTCAGAATCTGCATATCACAATATCTTTTTGGAGTGAAGGAGTCAATGGTTTTTAAGTTTTCCTGAATGTAGGTCTTGGCTTCCTTGATCTGATCCTCCTCCAGATACATTAAAAGCAATGACAGGTGATGGCGCATGTCATGTCTGTAAACCCGAGTCTTATGTTCCAACTCACTTAAGCTTTCGATTTCATTTTCCACATTGTATAATTCATTTTCCAGCATGGTTCGCTCTTCGTTGGACTGTACCCGCTTTTTCTGCTCTTTGTTATAGATGACGGCGAAGATTAAATAGGAGACGCAGACAATCAGTGGCATAAACTGGGTGATATGGTAATTGCCGGTATAGAGAAGCTGGGTCCACACTGTAGTGACGTAATCGAACAGGTAATAAGTGACAGGAACCAGGGAGAAGGCAATGGCTGACCGTGTGGAGCTTTGCACCAATTCGTGCACGGGCTTTGCTGCAAACCGGCAGATCAAATATAAGGTGGCGCACACTGTGACAATATAGATGGTAAGTTCCAGACCGCCACTATTGAATGGAGTATAGATTGCCAGCTTGGAAAACCAGGCAGGTATCTGGCAGCACATGTAAGCCAGAAGGGTGTAGATAACGGCATCCAGACAGGTGCACTCAAAGTGAAAAATCAGGAAAACAATTAAAATCAGATGTGTATGGATGGGGTACAGGGCCAGGGTCTGGTCCAATCCCATTAATATGAGAAATACCAGCTGCAACAGCAGAATGCCCAAGGAGACGATACTTAGGCCAAAGATGTTTTTCCTGGTATTTCGGATTCCTGCAAAAGCTGCAGTTGCTACGACTCCGAAGACGAGTGCGACGATATATCGAACAATTTGGAGTATCATAATTTGAATAAACCATCCTTTGTATTTCTCCCATTATATCGTATTTTCCCTAATTTGTGTTACATTTCGGGACAAAAAATCGACATTTCACAACAGAGATGTTTCCAGGGATTTATTTGGAATTATACTGATCTCAGTTAGTAAACAATGTACCTGCATGAAGGCGCGAGCGATCCCTGTGGATTGTCACCTAATAGGATGCAGATTACGGAAAGGTAGGAGATTACTATGAAAAAATTACTTGCACTGATTGTATGTGGAACAATGGTATTATCCATGACTGCATGTGGAGGATCCAAGGAGACTCCCGCTGCTCAGAATGATGTAAGTGTTCAGGCAGAGGCAGACACTGTAGAGGATGCAGAGGCAGAGGAAACAGGCGCTAAGGAGATGTGTTCTGATGAAACTTTCGCTTCTTTGCAGGAAGTGTTCGGATTGTTGACAGATCTTCACAATCAGACTGTTGACCTTTATTCAGAAGATCAGATTGCAGCTGATGCAGATCTGGAGGATGCATTGAACCAGAGTGCTGACGCAATCAACCAGATGGGTGAACTGACTCAGGAAAACATTTCTGAGGATGATGCACTGGTTCTGTTGAATGCTATGGAAACCCTTGCAGATGCTCTTTACGCAGCAGACGAGGCTATGATGGGAGAGGTAACAGAGTCTACCCCTTGTTCTGATGAGACCTTCGCAGTGCTGCAGAGCAACTACCAGTTGTTAGTAGAGGCATACAATGCGGTATCCGATGCCTATATGTCCGATGAGATTGAGCAGAGTGACGAAGTAGAAGCAAACCTGAATCAGGCCAAGGAGCTGATCGAATCTCTTGGAGAGGTTGATCAGGCAAGCCTTGCTGAGGAAGACGCAGAGTCAACTATTGATGCTATGAGCGCAATCAATGATTACCTGGCAGCTATCCTTGAGGCAATGTAAACCATTGGGGACGGAGAAAAATGGCTCTCCCCAAGGCACATCATAAGATGAAAAACGGGGCTGTGAAAAAACATAGCCTATAAAAAAGAAGGACCAAGGGTTCATAAAAAACCCCAAGGTCCTCTTTTTGTGTTAGAATTAACTTGCGATGAAAAATCTAACTAATACTTATTCTAATCCAAAACAGGCAGTTTTGCCACTATTTATTCAAGATTATCTGGACATCTGTGATCCGGTGCTGACATTTGATCGATTTATGGGAGAAATCGATTTGGAGAAATACCTGAAGGAAATCCCGAAACATGAGATGGGAAGACTTCGGTATAACCCGGTCAGTATGCTGAAAACAATCCTGTTCGGATTTATGACAAATGGATATGTCTCTCTTCGTGAGCTGGAAGACAGCTGCAAAGTGAATCTAAGGTTCATGTATCT